>ERZ1023633.7-NODE-7-length-92598-cov-52.043699_pt1 | contig 92598 bp, 69 predicted proteins | sample MGYA00380333_ERZ1023633 | MGnify/ENA primary metagenome ERZ1023633 (study PRJEB33179, sample SAMN07448972) | human gut metagenome | biome: Human-gut; feature: Human associated habitat; material: Faeces | host: Homo sapiens | place: India: Bhopal | collected...
TTCCATATCCTATCTTCTTTTTATTAAAATGATGGTGCAAATATAAGGGTTTTCTATAAAACAACCAAATTTTTGGAAGAGATTTTGCTTCTTGCTCTAATCTCCCCAGATTAACGTATATCATCAATACAGCGTCCCTACGATATTACAAGTAGTTACACCTTTCTATTTTTTGAAAAAAGTTATTTTATTATCGTTTTGCAGAAGATAAGCTGCACTCGGTAATCATACCCCCAGATATTGGCTGCCATAAGCATGTTTGCTTTTGTATCTACTGTTACGACCGCATCAAATGATTGGGTCAGTAATGGTGGTTCTATCCTTGTTGTTATCATAAATTTTTCGACTCCCCTGTCCCCCTCTTGCGAAGAGGGGGTCCTTAACCCACTCCCAAGCCCTCGCCCTTTCCAAAAGGGCAAGGGATGTAACCGCTCCTACTCGTCGCTCTTAACCGCTGCGCTTTAAGGTTGGCGGGGCATCAGAGCCCTCGCCAGAATTGTCTTAGCGGGGATGAACCCGCAGGGGTGAAGACTTGCTAAAACAATTGGTTATGCGGGATGGGACCGCAGGGAGACTTAGTTGCTATTCGACTTTTGACAGGATTACATCTGGAGTTGTTCCCATCAGGGTTATAGCGGATATCTTGTGACCACCATTGGCATTTAATGAATGACCACAGTGATAGAGGCTGTCATCTATGATAAGCCAACGATCATGAGACTCGTTACTCCATTTTCTGATGTCTATATGATTGTTGGGGAAGAGACGATCATGTTCTTCCATCAAGCGTTGCATTCCTTGTCCTACACCTACTGTGTAAATTGTGGCTGCTACATTTGGCTTACGGACATCAAGTACACTTAGGGTTAACGATGAAACATAGCCATCTATGATGATTACTCGATGATTGGCTGTACGAATCAAGTTCTCTAACGCAACACGTGCGGTATAAAAGTCTCCTTCAAAGAAGACCATCTCTGCTGGAGGGGTTGAGGTTCGAATGAAGAAGTCGAGCTGCTGTTGCTGCTTAACCTGAACGTCCTCAATATGGGTCATACGTTTATCCATATTCTCCTGTAAGGCTATCAAGTGACGATTTACGGAATAACCTTGGAGAAGGTATTGCTTTATAACTGCATTCGCCCACTGACGGAAACGAGTTCCTATCGGACTCTTTACTCTATAGCCTACAGAGATTATAACATCCAAATTATAGATTTTAGTACGATATCTTTTGCCGTCTGTGGCAGTATGTAAGGATTCCTTACATACTGATTTTTCGTCTAACTCTTTCTCCTTAAAGATATTACGAATATGCATAGTTATATTGTTACGAGTTGTACGAAACAACTCTGTCATCTGTGCTTGGGTAAGCCAAACCGTATCTTGATCCAGTTTCACCTCCAACCTAATGCTATCATCTGGTTGATAAAGTACTATCTGTGAATCATCTGCCACAGGCTGTATATTATTGTCGTTTGCCATGATCATACATTTTTATTGCTAATATAGCGACAAAAGTACGATTATATTTCGTAATTACCAAGGAATTATGAGAAATTCTTTCGACTCCCCTGTCCCCCTCTTGCGAAGAGGGGGTCCTTAACCCACTCCCAAGCCCTCGCCCTTTCCAAAAGGGCAAGGGATGTAACCGCTCCTCCTGTCGCTCTTAACCGCTGCGCTCTAAGGTTGGCGGGGCATCAGAGGTCTCGTCAGAGTTGTTTTAGCGGGGATGAACCCGCAGGGTGAAGACTTGCTGAAACTGTTGGGCGGGATGGGACCGCAGGGGAGCTATAGCTGATTTTCAAGTTCATCCACTACATCGGCTCTCAGGGTTTGAGGGACGGTGGCTGCACTCACCATGATGCGTAACAGGGAGTCTTTTAAGAGTTGCTCCTCTTCCTTTAGCTCGGTGCCCACAAATTTCAAATTCCGTAATAGTATGAGCCTCGTGTATATATTCGCAATGCTCTCCAAAGTTAATGTGCCATCGAGATGGGGTAACTTCGAAAGGGTACGGGGATTCATCTGTAGAAATTTGGAAAACTGACGGATGGAAGTGAAACCCCATCTCTTCTCTATCTGGCGAATTTCTTCGGCAGCAGTGGCAATCCACCTATTCGCCCCTCCATTCGCCTGCTTTTCCATCTTCCATACCGTGAATTATCGAACATCGCGTCCTGACTAAAACAGAGGGTATGATTTTCCGATGGTTTTTGTTAAAAGCTTTTAAAAGCAGTAAGCAGAAGTTAAGAATGATGCACTCATAGGTGCATCACGTGATTTTCGAAGAAGTATATCTTTGCAGCATAATCAGTTGACTGATAAACATGTTTTACTATATAATATAATAAGGTATATGAAGCTAAAAGCAACTTATACTCGCCGTATCTTGGCGATGATGTATTTCCCCGACTGCGAACCTGCATGCTCTATTGAAGATGTGCTTTAATGAACTCTCATGATGCGCATCGTTAGGTGCTAATGATGCGCTTTTATAAGTGCTAATGATGCGCATCATTAAGGTGTATAAAAGCGCATCGTTAGGTTGCACTAAAGAGCGACATTCAACGACGCACTTCGACAGATGCCCCTGAGCTGATGTTGTATCTTTGCACCAGCTAAACGAAGAACGAAGAGTGAAGAGTGAAGAATTCGACATCTGGGTGCACTCAACAGTCCTTGTTCGGAATGAAGCAAATATATTTAGTATTAATTTTTTAAACAACTTCAAACTATGAGTAAATCTTACAAAGTGTTTCCTCGCACCCTTACCATGGGTGAGAAAAAGGGTTAAATTGTTTATTCTGTTCGTCCTGTCTGAACCTAAGAAGGCGAATGCCAACTTGGTGAAGAGCATCAGCCTCGTGAAGTACAGCGAAGATAACGACCCGAATGGCGACAACAACCCTACAGACAAACTTCGTGTCGGGTGCGATTAGTTGGTTATTTCACCGTCTTAGCAATCATCCTCGTTTGTTTGAGAAATGAGGGGAACTTGAAGTATGTCCAAGATTCCTGTTCCTGCAACTCAACCATTCCTTTGCGCAGATGGCTTACCAACGAGGGACAACTCTTCTTGCTGAGGTGATTAATGATTTCATCAAACAGCTCGGTGAAAGTGTAGTCAGGATTGAATGTTTCTGTGATATAATTATATAACTCATCTTGAGCAAAATGGGAAGAAAAGACCAAGGAGGCGGAAAGGAACTTGAAAACGGCATCTGCCAGTTCTCCATTTTCTAAATACTCCTCTATGGTTTTTCTTGCCTTTGCCAAAGCTTCTGAAATATTGTTTATGTCGAGTTTGCCGTCAGCCTTTACAAAAGCCTCTTCCGTTTTTGAATCATGAGTGATTACGGATGGGAGGTCAATGACTGGCACCTTATGGAGCAGGACGTAACGCTGGAGCAACTGTCGCCAAACCAACATGCGTGCTCCTTGCCACATTTCCACAGCTGCCGCCGTGAGTTGAGTGAAGAGTGAGGAACGAAGAGTGAAGAATTCATTTGCTCTTCTTCCCAACTCTTCCATGTCTTCTGTGTAAACGATGTCTGTTTCTATCGAAAAGCCACCTATGCCATTGACCTTTTCAAACTTATACTCGCTTTGTGTGAGCAGGTATAATAAACGAGGATATTTCTTCGACTGCAAGTTTGCATGGAATATTTCTCGCTCTTCCTTATTTTGCGAAGCATAATAATCATAGAAACCTCCCCATGAACAGATAGCCTTTATCTTTCCACCATCCGTCTCTAACAGGGCGAAATGAGCATAATATTCATAGTCCTCATCGAAGACTGGAGCATATTTGTCTGCCTCATACTCCTTGCCTCTGAAAAATTCCCGAAGGTTACAACGGTGGACAAGCTCCGTGATACCATCATGATGCAAGACAGCGTAGTCCTGTCCTTGTGGGAGGGCGATTCCAGAAGTTGGGGTAAGGAACGGACGAAGAGTTGTATCTGGTATCAGTTCCTTCAACCCTTGCTCTACAGTTCCACCAGCTGCCTTGAAGTAATTAGCGAGGATACGGAAGTTACTGCGCATAGAATCATCGATATTGCTCAAAACCTCTTGTTGACGAGATGCTATCTTCTTAGTAACCTTTTTGTTATATGCTATATCTGAAGAATGGCGATTGCGATAGACAGTCAACTTTTTCAGATAATCCTTGAAATGATTGCGCAATGTTTCAGAAGCATTTCCCTTTGGATCTTTTGCCTGCAAATAACCTATCATCTGGTCAATGGCACGCCATGCGCCCACTGCCTCAGGCTTGGCACCCTCTGTTGCCTCATGCACTATCTGCATGTCGTATTGACGGACATTGGAGATATTGAGACAACGATTGTTTCCAAAGCGCACAAAAAGATGACGGTCTTTCTTGCCCTTATGCTTGACTTGCTTGACAACACCTTCCCAGCCAGCCATCGGACCACTGAGAATACGGATGGTATCATTCACCTTGACGAGGTCACTATATCGCTTGTCAACAATACTCAATCCCTCGATGCCATCGGCTATCTTGTCATTGTAATAGATGAAGCGTTCCATATCATCATCGGGTATCTTCGCTCGTTTAACGATTTCATCCAATGTTCGAGACTTGCTATCGGCACAAAGAATATGTGCCTTGGTGAAAAAGGTACGCTCTACCACCTCGGCACTTCTCACACGATAATCAACACCCTTATACATGAAGTAGCCATATTGGGAAAGAATGCTCTCCAAACGTTTTTCACTCTGTACTCGGATGAAAAACAGTCCTTGCAAGACTGGGGTGAAACGTACTTTTTTCTCGCCCAGTTCATTTTTGTAGGTTCTTCTTCCCATAGGAAAGTAGAAGTCAACAATTGTATCTTTAAATTTCTCACCCAACAAATCTATTGATTTTTGCTCAGTGAAAACATCTGTCTTGACTATGTACCACATAAAACGTTAAACGCATTTGGTCGCAGAACACATCTCGGCTTCCCCTGAAAAGATTTCTCTTCCCGAGTTATTGGGGGTGTGATATGTATCACAGCATTGAAAAATCAATAGACTAACTTCCACTAATTCTCAATACTCCTATGTCTTTCAGCCTTCTGCATACATGATGCAAGCAAGCCCGTGTTTAGCAAATTGTGTGTCATACGCTCTGCTTATATGAAAGCCATATTTATAGTTTCTATTCATTTTCCGAATCTCTATGTAAGAGATACAGAAAACTTCGTAACTCCCTGATAATCGGGGTGAGTACGAAGGCTTATCCAAAATCATTACTGAATAATTGTTGAATTTCGTGGTGTGGTATTATTTTTTTAACACGCGTAATTCGCTTATTTACAATATTTTTCTTATTTTTGCAGTCTGATTCTGTATCTCTTACATAGAGATTCAGAAAGTTGGTTCATTTTGGTTCAATCAGCCATATCTCTTATTTTGATTCGCATTTTTACTTAGAGCAACGCAAGTATTTCAGCGTTGGCATCATCCACTTCTGAAGACTGAATGGAACGGAGATATATTTGGGTTGTGGTTTCACAATTGTGCCCTAAAGCCTTGCTAATGACAGAAAGCGAGATATTTTTGTCTCTTGCCGTAGTAGCCCATGAGTGGCGTGCGACATAAAGGGTCAATTTACAATTGATACCGATTTTCTCCCCCAACTTTTTGAGATGGTATGTGATGCGTGACTCGGCATTATGGTATAGGCGCAGGTCGTCCTGTCTCTTGTCTTTCATTGTGCCATTCTTGTGGTTGGTAGCACAATATGCAAGAAAAGGAAAGAGATAGGGGGAAGAGATGGTTTGTGCTTGGTATTTATCAACAATATCCTGCATTTCCTTCTCCCAACGAATAGAGATGCGTTGCCCTGTCTTGCTTCGGGTGTAAGAGACAAAACCGTCTTTGAGATCGGACTTGCGGAGATGTGCCAAGTCGATGAAAGAGATGCCTCGCAGATAGAAGCACATCAGGAATGTGTCTCTTGCCAATTCTTGGTTGGGTGTGAGGTCTTGTGTGGAGCCTATATGCTTGATGCTGCTGACGGATGCAGTCGGAATGGCCCGCTTATTGGTCTTGGCGATACCTGTATAGACATTCTTGAAAGGATTTTGCTGGGTGGTATAACCTTTCTCCACGGCTTTATTGTAGGTGGCACGTAGTATGCGAAGGTAGAAGGAACTGGTGTTAGCACATACCTTTGCCACATTCTTCAAATATGCCTCGTAGGATTGCATCTCTTCTGCATCTATCTCTTTGAATGTAATGTCCTTGCCAGCTCGAAATCGCATATAGCTGTTGAGAGTTGCCTTGTAATGCAGCATGGTACGGAGTTGCCCATTCTTCAGTAACAGGGCGATGAGAATGTTCATGAATGAAAATAGTGACTCTGATGTTTTCTTGCTTCTTGCCATAATTGTACTTTTAAGGTATAAAAATAACATATTTTGAGGTAATAATTCGTTTTTTCTACTTATAAATCAAAAATTACCCTTTATAAAAACAAATATTACCCCTATAAAATGTAAGTTTCATGTATCTTTGCATCAGAATTAAAACAAAAAGGCGTTGGGAAACGCTAAGAATCATCTTTTACTTATACAATATATATATTAGAGAATATATAAAAAGCCAGTTCCTAAGGAACTGGCTTTTTTATTTTTAATAGCATATCAATTTCACAAATAACATGCTGCTTTTATTATAATATAGATTAGTTGATAATTTCATCTTCCACATCTTCATCCTCTACTACTTCATCCTCCATATCAGCCAAAGGCAACTGACGATTAATCGCAGCATTAAAGGAAATGATAGTCTCGCTTCTGGACAAGCCTAAAGGCTGGAGCTTATCATGAATAATTTCCAGGAGATGATGATTGTTGGAAGCATATATCTTGATGAACATATCCATGCCACCAGTCGTATAATGACATTCCACCACTTCTGGAATCTTTTTCAACTCAGCTACAACCTTGTCGAAATTCTCCGGATTTTTCAAATACAATCCCACGTATGCGCAGGTCTCGTAACCTATCTTCTCTGGATCTATAATAAACTGAGAGCCTTTGATAATGCCTAAGTTTGTCAATTTAGCAACACGCTGATGAATGGCTGCACCACTTACATTACAAGCTCGTGCAACCTCCAAAAATGGAATACGTGCATCCTGAGAAATTAACTTCAGGATCTTTCTGTCTAATGAATCTAATACTTGTTTTGACATAATTATAATAATTTGAGTGCAAAGTTACTACTAAAATTTAATATTCGCAACTTTTTATGCAACTTTAATTATAATTTTTAATTATTTTCCATTATCTTCAGCAGAATAATTGATTCTAAGGGCTTTTGATTGGCGTAAAGCTTGCTTAACGTCAATAATAACCCCCATTTTAGAATACTTATCCGCTTTGATTGAAACGACCATTGCCTGCAAGTCTTCAGGACTCATTCGCTTTTTCTCTGCACTCATATAATCAGAGATTTCAGAAGGAGTTATTAACTTATCATTCATCTGAACACAAGCAGAATCATTCTGAGGCTGAGTAGCAGCAGAAATAGGCCTTCCTATATAAAGATAAGTAACAGCAGACTTCTTGGTTAATCTTGTCAGTTCCTTTCCCTGTGGTACTTGAAACTTAACCTTAACCGTTTCATGCCTCATGTGAGTAACTATCATGAAGAAAAAAAGCACGGTAAATATCAAATCCGGCAATGAAGACGTATTCAAGCCAGGAACTTCATGAGAACGTCTTTTAAAACCCATACTCATTGCTTGCCTCCTTTCTCTTCAGAATGCTTTTGCTCTTCTGCCATTGCATCTACTCGCTTATCAGAACCAACTGATGCATTCGCATAAGACTCCGTCACACGTTGCTGGCAGTTCTTTCTAACGCTCTCCTTTTGAGAGGAGTTCAGGGCATCAAATGCCTTTCCAAAATGCTTCATAGAATATTGATTGCGTATTTCATTATACGCAATCATGATTTGGTTTTGCATTTGAAAGTACAAGTCATAATCTGCCTCTCTGTCGCTCTCAATAGAAATGAGATGGCGATTGCCTAAACGATTAACAAACTGAATGATTTCACCTTTCAGTCGAGAAACCTCAATAGACTTATCATTCAAGAGCAAACGATGATCGGCAGTAACATGCAAAGCCATCAAAGTATTCTTATCTACTATCGTTTCAGTCTTCAACTGTTTCTGAGGTTCAGGAGAAGGTAATAGACGAAAAAGTCCCTTGTCAACATCCATTGAAGTCGTGACAAGAAAGAATATCAGCAACATAAAAGAAATATCTGCTGTTGAAGCGGTGTTCACTCCAGGAACTTGCCTTTTATTTCGTCTAACAAACATAATTACTTTTTAAATCTTTTACGGTCTTTTCTGATATAACGTGTAGCACCAAATAAAACTGCTCCTATAGCACACAATAACAATGTGGCAGAAGACCATATAAACATATCTGATAATTTAAGCCACAACCAATCAGTAAAAGCCTGTCCATTAATCAAAATCATTCCTGAGGAACCCAAGACGAACGTTAAAACCAACAATGCCAAAGTTCCTCCCCATGTAATCCAAACAATATTCCCTGCAGGAATACCATTCATCTTCATCTCACCCTTGGAGTTTCTTTTACTGGCCCTGACAAATGAATATATTGCCAGACATAAGGCTAAGAGGAAAAATATCCACATGGTAACCAATAAAAGATTAGTAAAAAATGGAGCATTAAAATCCGGGTTCTCCTCGAAAGGCATATCATATCCTACAAAGAAGAACAGGAAAAAAGTAATCACAGCAAAACCTACCAACACATAGAATATGGACTGTGACAACTTTTCTGTTGACCATTTCTTAATATTACTAATTTTCATCTTTATACTTTGCTATAATATCCATCAGAGAAATCGCAGATTCCTCCATCTGGCTGGTGATATGTTCTATCTTAGACAAGATATAATTATAGAAGACCTGTAAAATCAGAGCAACTATGATACCAAAAATAGTTGTCAACAAAGCGACTTTCATACCAGAAGCCACAATCGTAGGACTAATATCTCCAGCTTGCTGAATTTGATCAAAAGCCATAACCATACCAATGACGGTACCTAAAAAGCCTAAAGAAGGAGCCATTGCAATGAAAAGGGTAATCCACGAACATCCTTTTTCCAAATTAGCAACCTGCACAGAGCCATAGCTTGAAACCGAACGCTCTATATCACCCATCGTATCCTTGATGCGCAGCAGCCCCTGATAACAGATAGAGGCAACAGGTCCACGGGTATTACGACACAATTCTTTTGCGCCTTCAATATCACCCGCAGCTACTTTCACATCAAGATCAGCCATCAACTGCTTAGCGTTAATTTCAGAAAGACTCAGATAGACAATTCGCTCTATGCAGAAAGCCAAGCCAATAATTAAAGCTATGGCAACAAGCGACATAAAGCCTGCATTTCCCTCAATAAACTTAGTCTTAAGTGCTTGATGGAATCCCATCGACTCTTCTTGTGCCAATATCGGTAAAGAAGAAGAAGCTATCATAAATATCAATATTGCGAAACGCGCAATAAATGTATATTTCTTCATATTATTTAAAATAAGATACAGCGGAAAGAGGGGGATTCGAACCCCCGAACCGGTTTTGCCGGTTACACGCTTTCCAGGCGTGCCTCTTCAGCCACTCGAGCACCTTTCCTTCATCTGCCGTCAAAGACGCTATTGAATACCGAATCTAACAATACCATGATAAACATCGCATCGCAATTCGGACTGCAAAATTATCGCTTTTCGGGCAAAATACCATAAATAACTATTCTTTTTATATTTCTTTAAGAAAATTGTCCCGTTTTTACACCAAAAACACGTTCTACGTTCTGATTAGTCACCTTTGCAACCTCTTCTTCACTGACACCATAAGCAGTTGCCAAGGTCTTCATAACTTGTACTACAAAGGCACTTTCATTACGCTTACCACGATATGGAACAGGAGCCATATAAGGACTATCTGTCTCTAAAACGATTCGTTCCAAAGGAACTGCTGCAGGAAGGTCTTCACGCAAATGACTGCTCTTAAATGTTGACACACCACCAATACCAAGCACAAAATTATCATACTCTAATAATTCTTTAGCCTCCTGCTGGTTACCTGTAAAACAGTGAAAGACTCCACCTGGCAGTTTATTTTTCCATTTACGTAATATATGTAACATTTCATTCTGAGCTTTACGACAATGTATCATCAGAGGAAGTCCCGTCTCGCAAGCCCACTCAACTTGTTTCTCGAAAGCCTCAAGCTGTTCTTTTTCAAACTCACGGCTCCAATAGAAATCAAGTCCGATTTCCCCGATTGCAATGTAATCGCTTTTATACTTAATCCCGTTCAAGCCATCCACAGCTGTAATATGCGCATCCAAAATAGCCTCTATTTTTTTCAATTGTTCTTTCCAATCGGCTTTCACTTCCTCTGGATGAAGTCCAATCATAGGATATGCATAGCCAGGATATTCATGACTTAGCTTCAATACTGCTTCTGATGTCTTCACATCAATAGCAGGGAGAAACACCATGCCGACACCAGCCTCCTTTGCACGCAGAATAACTTCTGAGCGATCTTCATCAAACTCCTCACCATCAAGATGAGTATGTGTATCTACTATTTTCATATACATCAATATTTTAAATCCATATTAATAAATATGCGGTTCATGGCGCCGATAATAATATACGATGCCATATTCACGACAATGATTAAAACGGGTTTCAGGTGGTTCATTCACAAAATGATGTTCTATCTGATTCCATAAATCCAAAATCACCTCATCGACCGCAGGTCTCAACAACCTGAGTCTTTCTATCGAATCATTCACCCTATCCTGCAAAATGCGTTGCCTTTCAATGGCCTCACAATATATATCATAATGGGTAGAGACCATGCCTATAGTAGGATTATAAATCGGTCTTCCACCTTGTTTGAGCCTGGCTTTCTCACCAGCAATAATTTTCTGTCCCCAGTCCAAAAGTCCATCTATCGTTTTGAGATGAGGAACAGCAGACGCTTCCTCGTCAAGTCCATACAGAGCAAGACAGCTTCGTTTGATTTCGCCACGTTCCACAGCTAAAAATAAGACTTGCAGGAAATGGCTTAAATACATCATCGCATTTTTCTGCAATTTATCTATCTTCCCCGTAAATCTGGTCTGAGCCTTCAAGTTGACCTTATACTGCTCTGAAGCAGTCAACAATTTATCATACGCAGGTTGCGCTTTATTGATTGTCTTCCAATCAATAAAGCGTTCCCTAACCGTATAAGTATCATTATTGTCCAAAAGCGTTTTCAATGCTTTCAGCCTTGCAGTATCAGTTTTTGGCAGTCTCCTATATGGCACTTGAATATCTCCTCTACTATTTTAAAAAGTTACTTTCAATACAAACAATCCGACGAACACCTGTTAATATTGGCGTTTCATCATTTTTTGAGCATACTTGCGCAATTCCTCTTTTTTCTCTTCAGGTACATTGACAGCGTCAAGGAATTTCTTACTTTGCGCGAAATAATAAGCAATCTTATCTTGCGCCAATTGATCGATACCTATCTCATTATAAAGACGAGTCACAGCATCTACCTTCTCATTTCTGTCAAAATCACGAGCACTAACCCAACGGGTTAATTCCTTACGCTGTGCATCATTGGCCTTGTTGAAGGCATTAATGAGCATATAAGTTTTTTTATTAGAAGTGATGTCACCTCCAATTTCTTTACCAAAGACCTTAGAGTCACCATAGACATCCAGATAATCATCCTGCAACTGGAACGCCAAACCAATTTGTTCTCCAAACTTATAAAGATTGTCTGCATCCTCAGCACTTGCGTCTGCCAATATTGCACCTATTTTCAAAGCACAAGCCAAGAGAACACTCGTCTTGAGACGAATCATCTCAATATATTCTTCTTCCTTTACGTCATTGCGAGTTTCAAACTCCATATCATATTGCTGACCTTCACCAATTTCCAATGCAGTAACCGTAAAGAGATCCAAGATATCTTTTAAATGTTTTGTATCACACTGCATCATACGTTGAAAGGCAAGAACCAACATAGAGTCACCAGACAAGATGGCAGTATTATCATTCCATTTTTTATGGACAGTCAAATGACCACGACGCATATCGGCATTATCCATCAAATCATCATGCAACAAAGTATAATTATGATAGGTCTCCAAAGCGCAAGCATTCATGAGGATGTCTTCCGGATTTTCCTTATAGAGATTATAAGCCAAAAGCATTAACGTAGGGCGAATACGTTTTCCACCCATCGAGAGGACATATTTTATCGGTTCGTAAAGAGACTCAGGTTTTCTGTCGTATGACAAATGGTCCAAGAACTCATTAACCATCTTTAAAATTTCATCAGCTGTCTTCATTATATATTAAATTTATTATTAATTAATCGAACATATCTTTTTAAGATTCACGTTACAATTGAAATACCACAGGAATGGCAATCATAGTACGACAAACCTTGTTTTTATCCATTCCAGGTTTCCATTTCGGCATCATTTTCAGCACACGCATAGCCTCATTATCCAAGATAGGATTTGCCGACTTACTCACTTTCAGATTGGCCACACTACCATCCTTGTTGACGATAAAAGACACAACTACCGTTCCCTGTATTTTATTCTGTTGTGCAGAATGAGGATATCTTAAGTTTTTTGTAAGCCATTGCATAAAAACAGACCACCCCCCAGGAAATTGTGGTATTTTCTGTACAACCGTAAAATTGATTGGAGCCTCAGCCAATGCAGCAGAATTGGATTTATCTACCACATTTTCAGGCACAGCCTCTTTGATATCAGAGCCATCCACTTCCCCTTCCCCATCACCAATCACCAGTTCACTTGTAGTACTGCTGATTTTTTGAGGAGCAGTTTCTGTTTTCTCTGCAGTTTTCACCTCCTGCGTAATGGATTTAGAAACGGGCGCAGAAGGAGCTTCTGCCGATACCATATCCTTTTGTTCTGCAGGCATATTCATCTCAAAATCCTGTGCTAAATCCTCCAGATCATCAGAGTCTAAATCGGAGTCTGAAGCATGATTTTGATATTGCAAGCCTACAAATACGAAAGATAAAGTCATAACCATACCCAGCAAGAAAAAAGTTCCCCGCTTATTATCCAGTCGTGCACTATTAGTCTTCTTTATTTCCACTTTTAAATCTCCTCTTTTGCAGAATCTTCTACAATAAATGAAGTGTACAATCGTTATATTAAACGAAATCAATGCAAATTTACGTCTTATTATTGAAAAAAAGTGTATCTTTGCAAAATAATTAGAGAATTTAAATGAAAAAAATAGTTTTTTTCGCTCTCTTGACGCTTTTTGCATCAAAATTACTCGCACAAGAGAGTCAAACGGGATATAATTTCCTCCGCCTACCTGTTAGTGCTCATGCTGCTGCACTTGGTGGAGATAACGTCACCTTAATAGAAGATGACGAAGCTCTCATATTCCAAAATCCTGCCTTACTTTCATCGGTAAGCGACAAGACCATTAACCTCAATTATATGAATTATATGTCAGGAGTCAATACAGCTTCAGCTTCATTTAATCGTATCATCAAGGAAAAAGCTTCCTGGGCGGTTTCTGCCCAATATATGGATTATGGTAACATGAAGGAAACCGATGCTAACAATAACATCTTAGGTGATTTTTCTGCCAAGGACATTACCATAGCCGGTTACTTTTCATATATGTTGAGCGAAAAAATTGCTGGTGGTATTGCTGCCAAATTCATCACTTCATATATTGGCGACTACAATTCTATTGGAGTGGGTGTTGATCTCGGTATCAATTATTATGATCCCGAGCATGAATGGTCTATTTCTGCTACTGCCAAGAATTTGGGCGGCCAGATAAAAGCATATCAGGATGAGTATGACAAGATGCCGATTGATTTACAAGTGGGAGTGAGCAAACGCTTTACGAACACTCCATTAAGAGTCTCCGCAACTTTGGTTAATCTCAACAATTGGGAGAAGAGTTTTATCTATCATGCCGTGATTGGAGCAGAACTTTTACTTTCCGATCAGATATGGATAGGTGGAGGCTATAATTTCAGAAGAGCAAAAGAGATGAAAATAGACAGCAACTCTGAGGAGAAAGGCAGTAGTCATGGAGCAGGACTTTCTTTTGGAGGGGGTATCAATCTCAACCGTTTCCATCTGAATATTGCTTACGGAAAATATCACGTCAGCAGTAGCAGCATCATTGCCAATTTAGCATATACATTATAAGATTATAATTCAAAACAATATCATAAATATCCAATAAAATGAAGAAAATTACTATAGCTATAGATGGTTACTCTTCTTGTGGTAAGAGTACGATGGCGAAAGACCTTGCTAAAGAAATAGGTTACATATATGTTGATACAGGAGCAATGTATCGTTCGGTGACTCTCTATGCCATGCGTCATCATCTCTTCCTGGAAGATGGAAGCGTAGATACAGACAACTTAGAAAAAGAAATGCCAAACATCCATATTTCTTTTAAACTGAATCCTGACACACAAACTCCAGACTGCTATCTCAACGGCGAATTGGTAGAAAAAGAAATCAGAACTCTGGAAGTATCCAACCATGTCAGTCCTATTGCCGCAATACCTTTCGTCAGAAAAGCCTTGGTAGCACAACAGCAAAAAATGGGAGAAGCCAAAGGCATCGTAATGGATGGTAGAGACATCGGCACTACGGTGTTTCCTCATGCCGAACTGAAAGTTTTCGTTACTGCCAGTTCACAGGTTAGAGCACAGCGCCGCTATGATGAACTGAAAGCAAAAGGAATGGCAGCCGACTTTGATGCTATACTTAAAAATGTAGAAGAACGAGATTATATTGATACCCATAGAGAGGTATCCCCTCTCAAGAAAGCTGATGACGCCTTGATTCTGGACAATAGCAACATGACTATTCCTCAACAAAAAGAATGGTTGATGCAGCATTACCAGACCGCTATAACACAAAAATAGCGTTAGATTTGCAAAAATCTGTTAAACAGAAAGATTTCAGCTAAACAATCATAACTTTCATTGAAAAATAGTTGGAATTTATTTTTCTTTTTAATATATTTGCAATCAAATGACAAGGTAGTAATGATATAGATTATAAATTTTGAGTTAATTACTGTTTTTTGAAGGTGGTGGGTCTTCGTGAGAAGCCTTACCACCTGTTTTTATATATGCATATTTACTCAGATTGATCGATTGCATTTTTCAAATGATTCATGATTTCTTCCATCAACCATTTTGGTGTGCTTGTAGCACCACAAATACCAACCGTCTTCACATTCTTCACCCAATCCATATTGATCTCATCAGCACTCTCTATCTGATAACTATTCGGATTCACACTTTTACATTCATTGAATAATACCTTTCCATTAGAGCTTTTACGGCCACTGACAAAAAGTATCACATCATGTTTGCTGGCAAAGTTTGCAATATTAGGCATGCGATTTGCCACTTGTCTGCAGATGGTATCAAAACTTTTAAATGTAGCTCCATCTACAATATGCTTCTGACAATAATCTATAATGCGATGAAATTCATCCAAGCTCTTGGTCGTCTGCGAATAAAGATAGATATCTTTGGAGAAATCCAACTTACCCATTTCCTGCAGTTGTTTCACCTCATCAAACTTCTCTACAACAATAGCATGGCTTTCCGTCTGCCCCACCAATCCTAATACTTCAGCATGACCTTTCTTTCCAAAAATAACAATCTGAGCATCAGGATTGCTCACAAACTGCTTTTTGATACGCCTTTGAAGTTGAAGCACAACCGGACAAGTCGCATCAATAATCTCTATATTATTCTTTTCTGCAAGAGCATAAGTCTGAGGAGGTTCTCCATGCGCACGAAGAAGAACCTTTACATGATGAAGATTTTTCATTTCCTCATGATCGATGGTGAGAAGACCAGCTTCGTGAAGTCGCTCCACCTCCATACCATTATGTACGATGTCACCCAAACAATATAGTTTGACACCCTTTGCCAGTTCTTCCTCTGCTTTTTTAATGGCAGTAGTCACGCCAAAGCAAAAGCCACTGCCATTATCCATTTCTATCTGCATACCTGTTTCTTATTATTTTTTCACTTGTATTCTTACTACCACCTTCGCATGGTCAGGATCATTTGTAATCATCAGTACACGAGGAGTTCTTGCACGCTGCTTTTTGAGTATAGCTGCAATGGCTGTCACTTTCAGTTTCACAGATTCACCAGGTTTGATGGTTCGCTTTCCTAATGAAACCTGCAGTCCCTCAGTAAACATCTGCATACTTCTAATTTCCAGATTTGACTTTCCCTGATTTGTCAGGATGACTTCACCTTTCAGTTTTTTCTTGCCATTGAAACTGCCCAAGTCCAAAGTTGACGTTGACAGCGCAACCTTTGGAGCTTGCGCTTTCTGACTGGAAGTCATCTCTTCAAATCCAGGTAACAAAACTGCAGAAACAGAGATTTCTCTCTCAGAAGAGATTTTATCGCCAGGTCGCTCTCCCAAATAAATACTTGTCTGGTTCAAACCGAAATCATGCAATTTCTTAGAATCAAGCGTCAGTACAACTTCTCCAGAGCGATGAGGCCCCAAGCGTGAAGGTGATACCTGTGCGGTCAAATAACTTGGCAAATGCATCACAACAGGTTCCATGGCAGATTCTGTTGGATTAAAAATATGAATACGCTGAACAGGACGGTCTCCACGATTCACATCATCAAATTCCACATCTTGGACATCAGACTTCACGGCACCTAACATATAATCATAGCTACCTGCAAAATCTGAAACTTTTTCAACAACTTTTCCCTGCATAGTCAAGAGACATGGTTCTTCTGAAGCGTTGGTATAAAGCAACAATTGCTTGTGGAAAGTACCCATCTGTTTGGCATCATAAGTCATTTTGACTACGAAGCTATCACCTGCAGGAATACTTGTTTTAGGATAAGAGACATCAGTACAGCCACAACTTTTCTTCACATCATTGATAATCAAGGAGCGATTACCATCATTCTTCATCTGAAACTCAGCAGTTACAGGATGCAGATAAACAATTTGTCCACAATCCACCTTTTCATTTTGCGTTGTCAGTTTCTGTGCATTGGCTGCCATCGCCACCAATGTAGTACACAGCAAAACCCCTATTCTCTTATTTATATCAATCTTGTTCATAATCAATTATTATATTTCTAATTTCAAAATTTCTTATTTCTCATTCATTTACACTTAACTTATAAGCGATATCACGTCCACAGAACTCAGGACTATAAGCGCATCGGGCAGAACAAGAGCCTGCTTGATATTCACCATTTCTATCAACATAATATTCCATTTCTACAACGTGCTTACCTTTAGATAAACGATCGAAATAGAAATTTGTTGTGTTGTCCTTTGGTGAAACATAGCAACCCATGCCCCATTGATAACCGCTCTGCTGGTTTACCGGTTCCAGGCAGGCGGCACGCTTATCTTCGATTTCCACGAAATCATAATCACGGTCTGCGGTGATAATCAGCGTTACCTTTACCTTCTCGCCAACCTTAGCCAGAGACTTTTCCTTGCCCTGCGATTCGGCAGTAACAACGACACGGCGAACCTTGATGCCCGACTCGGAAGAAGCGATTTCGCTGAGCGGCTGTTTAAATTCTGCATAAACGGCACCCCAACTGGTATAGTCGCTCTTCTTGTTGATGCTCAAGGTTGATGCCTTGCCCACCTTCTCGGTCTTGATATAACCCAACATCGTAGAATCCTGCGGCATCGGAAGCTGCTTGCCATCCAGTTTCAAAACGGCATTTTCTGCCTTCTTGTTCCAGTTGCTTTCATTACCTTTCATAAAGGCATAGACAGCATCCACGGTATTTACTGGAGTATCCCAAACCTGAGTACGTTTCGACATCAGAAGCCAACGCTGCAGTTCCTCAATGGTCTGCTTGTCGTTCGGCTTCAGCAGCTGCATCGCCTCTATCACAGATACCTGAGTAGGAATCTTATAGTTTCTCCAGCTATAGAGTGCCTTACGGGTATCATAATAGCGACCCATCTCCTTACGATAAACGGCATATTCGTTCACGCTCTGCAGATATTCACCCGCTTTTTCGCGATAAGCAGCATTCTGCTGTCTGTTCTTGGCGAGCACCACAGCAGCACGTGCCTTACCATAGATGGTGAAATCACTGGTCATCTTCGACATTTTATCCAGCAGATAAGCCTGGTCCTGTTCGAAATTCTCCTTCATCCTTCTGCCATCCATTGAGAGAATGTAGAGATAATGCAGCGCCTGTTCACTTGGACTTACCTTGTGCTTCTTCTCCTCCATCTTCTTCATCTCTCTAACTTCACGAGCTGTCTGCCAGGAGAGATAATTGATGGCAGAAGTCAGCATTTTAGAGATTGACTTTTGCGTGCCGGCGATGGCATTCAGACGAACCATCATCTCGGCTACAGCCGTAGTCATATATCTGCTGCCCTTCATTCCCTTCCACCAGGAGAAGGAACCATCAGCGTTCTGCAATTTCTTCAGTTTCTCCACCTGATTCTGCAGACGGCTGGTTTCCAAAGATAGATTTTTCTGGATATAAGTGGTGATGGTATTGGCATAGATGGCAGACATCAGCGAGATGGCGTCCTCATCATCAGGATTGCTGATGGCAGGCAACGCCTTGATCATCAGCCAACTTGGATTGTTGGTATATTCCACGGTGACCTTTGCCTCCTCTGTTCCCTTTGCCTGCTTGCCCTCCTTATCCAGGAAGAGTTTGCTCAGGTCGAAGCTCTGTTCACCCTGCTGATGCAAGGTGATAGGCAGCGTATTCACTACGAGTTCACGATCACTCAAGACCGGCAGATAGTGCTGTTCGCCATCGCTGTATCCGTTTCCGGCAGCCACCACCTTATTAATATATACACCCTCTTTCAGACCTTGAACATCGAAAGAAACGGTAGCAGAACCCTCAGCATTGATGCTGTAGTTCTGCGTTTTCTGCCAAACCACCTTCTGGGTTTCAGCATCCAGAATCTGCATGCGGACATTGCCGCTCACCTTCTTGTCAGAGGTATTGGAGAGCTTAGCCACGATGGTAGCCTTGTCGCCCTCACGCAGGAAGCGAGGCATGTTAGGCTGCACCATCACGGTTTTCTGAGCCACAGCCTCATCCACCAGCAATCCGTTGCGCATTTCCTTGTCATGAGCCAATCCCATGAACTTCCAGGTGGTCACGCTTTCAGGCAAGGTAAATCTGATGGCTACGTTGCCATTGTTGTCGCTCTCCAAGGCAGGATAGAAGAAGGCAGTCTCGTTCAGGTTTTCACGCACCTGCACTTTGTCAAGGTACTGTCCTACGTCTGAGCCAGAACCACCTACAAACTGCGGCATCTCCTCTACTACATCAAAAACCTTGTTGGCAGATGGAGCAGCCGCTCCAACACGGTTCATATTACTCCCACGAGTTTTCATGACCCTCCCTTCTTCCTTAACCATCTCGTCTTTCTTTATACGAACAGACTCTACGGTTCCGCCAAGAGAACGTTCCAACTTGCTCAGCTCCACCGCTTGCATATAAGCATAATAGCTAAAGAATTTGCCATCAAACTTATCCACATCCAATTGCTTCTCGTCATAATACTTGGTAGGATAAACGCCATTCAAGTAAAATGGGCGGAAAGTGAGGTTGTGCTTCCAGTAGCAGTTTGGCAAACTCTGATAGAAGTCCAGGGAGAGATTCCAGAAATGCGGGGCTATCTGGTCGAGCGACTTGTCATAGAGTACGCTCATCAGCTGCGCCTTGGCTGGCTTGCCGTCAGGGGTGGTAATCCTCAGCGTCCACTCCTCCTTCTGTCCAGGGGTCAGACGGTTGCGGAAGGTCTTCCAGGCGATATTCAGTTTCTTCTCAGGCAAAGGACGGGCGATGCTCATCATTCGGGTATAGCACTTGCCTTGCTTCACGAAACTATAGTTCAGTACGATGCCCGACGCATATTCCTCCTTGTAGGTGAAAGGCAGGGTCACGATACTGTCGCCCAACTCCCAGGCGCCCTTCTCCAGCAGTTTGTTGCCGGCGATGATGGAATATACGATGTGCGCTCCGTTCTCCGAAGAGCCCACCTGAATATAGACTGGCTTGCCATCACGAGGGAAAGTCTTCGCCGTCTGATAATACCATTCGGTAGTTGGCTCCACCGGATGGGTATCCTTCATACTGAAGAGCGTGAATTTCTGCTGCAGGGTATCTGTTCCGCAGATTGCCTCCAACTGATGAACGCCAGATTTCCAAACGAGGGAAGAAGAGGCAGAAGATGCAGAAGAAGCAGAAGAAGCATATTCCTTGATAGAAACCGGTGCATTCGCCTCGGCGTCCTTCCATTCGCCTTCATCAATTCGATATTTCAACCTACTAGAAATCGGCATACCACTGGCATTGCGGTAAGCGAAAGTTACCGTCTTCAGACTGTCTGCCTCGATACGCTTAGGAAGATTCACCGTGAGGATGGTTGGCTTGGTGCCCAGAGGCAGACTCATCACGCCCTCGTGGCTCTCGCCGCTGATGTCGGTAACGATGGCTGAGACCTCGAAGTTGAAGAAACGGGCGATGCGCATGAAATCGCTCATATCAGCCTCGTCTTTTCCTGACAAGGAAGCCTCCAGCGGAATCTCTACGTCGAAGGTTCCGTCCTCACGAGTCACGCAACTGTCAGTCTTCACCAACTGTCCGGCAGAGCCTGCGCCCCACCACCAGAGCTGGTTTCTGCGAGTCACCTGATACTCCACCTTGGCACCCTGCACCGGCACTCCGGCATAGGTCTTGGCTGAAGCTTTCACCACCACGGTGTCGCCCCAGTTATATTTCTCGTTCACCTTCGGGAAGGTAATCTCGAAGGTTGGACGCTTGTACTCCTCAACTCTGAAATATTCGCTTGCTGTACCATTCACGGAGATGGAATACAGTCCTGTCTTTCCCTCCTTCGGGAGTTCGAAATCTACCGAAGCCGTACCATATTCATCGGTCGTAACCTTCTGTTCTGCCACCTGCTTCCAGTTGGCATCACTCAGGACAAACTTCAGTTCCATACTCTTTCCTGGCACGCTGGCATCCAACCCCTTCTTGACAGTATAGGAAATGGCTGAGGCATGCACCTTCTGTCCTGGGCGATAGAGAGCACGGTCGGTATAAACCTGATATTTAGTCTCATTATCCTTCTTCTCATAATAGCGGGTACGGCTGAGATAGATGTACTTGGCTGGCGTAAATTTGTCATTGTTGGTAGAAATCAATACCTCTCCATCCACATTCTTGAAGTAAGCCTCGCCGTTCTCATCGGTCGTCAACCGGGCATGAACCAGCCGCTTGTCCTTCTTCGTCTTGAAATCATACCGCTGGTCATAGAGTTCTATCTTCGCCCCAGCGATAGGCTGTCCGTCGGTAGCATTCACCACCACATAGCGATGTTTATCATCCGGCAACTGCTGGATCATCACCGCCAGATTGCTGACATAGAAGAGTTCTCGCTGCGGAGCGATGCCGGTATTATCCGAAGTCACCTCCATCAGATAGGCACCCAGCGGCAGATTGCCACCGATTTCGATGGAATCCTTCACCTCTTCGTAATCCGGGCGACCATAGTAGTTGCGGCTGAAATCCTTCTGATGCAGCTTCGTAGTCTTCTTCAGGAGCATCTTATAGATAGCCTCATCCTGCGCATTATAATCGTTATCTGCCGTAATATTGAGGCGGGAGATGCTGATTTTCAGGTTCTGGAGATTGCGCACGTTCAGATGCACCCACGCCTTCTCCCCAGGTCGCAATACCTGCGGCATATCCTTCACCCGAAACATCGGTTCGGTGAGTCGCTTCTGTGCATTTCTCAGTTCGTTCATTCTCGACCATCCACCCCAGCGGCTCAGCGCATAGTTGATATAGTTGAGCTTATCCTGCGGTTTGGCATCGGTAGCACCTTCCATGAAGCGGAAATGCTCCACAGCAAGTTCACCAGCCTCCGGAATATCCTGATATACATGGATGAGCGAGTCGATGGTTCTGAGATACTTCGATTTCTTCACCTCTCTTACATCATCCTGATGGTATTTCTCGATAAGTTTATAGGCACAGAGACAAGCCGCGCCCCGATTTCCCACCTTATTATAATAGGTGTACATCAGACGGTACGAAGCCTTGCAGTCTGCCTCAAAACCGATGAGATGAAGCAAATCATTCTTGAAGGAACTTCCGTCCACCCCTTTCAGGGTCAGCGGCACATACTCAGTAGAAGTATGCTTGGCAAGAAGCTCTGGGTGCGCCATCGCTTTCTTGAAGAATTCCCGGCTCTTCTTCAGGTTTACCTTTCGCTGACTTTGATAATAAGAAGCATCTTCCCCTTGTTCCAAAGAAGCCTCATCCACTTCTATTCCATACGGATTATCATGATACACCTTGCCGAGCACAGCATATCTCACCGCTTTCAGCATCGGGTCATTTGTCTTCAAAGCTTCAGCCTCCATCCGCTTCACATTCGGCGTCAGTGAGTCTGCAGAAATCTCTTTCCAGAGCATCACCTGCCTCATCTCAGCCGCCAGCAGCTGACCGTAGTCTTTAGCCGCAGAAGCCTTGGAGATGATTTTCTGCATCACCCCAATTTCGCTCTTCGGCTGGTCCTTCTGAGCGATGATGTCAGCTTGCTTCCACAAGTTGTCATAAGTTTGAGCCGTAGTTTGCATCATGGCAAACACAACTATGATAAGTGTTATAATGTTTCTTTTCATAAGCCAAGTGCACATTATGTTAACAATTGTCAGTTTTCTAACCTATTCTAATTGCAAAAATACAAAAAATATCCGTTATCTAACCTTATAACTGAAAGTTTTTGCTATCTTTGCACCAAAATAATGTTATTTACTAAATTAAACATTCATTATATAATACAAAATTAAGTAATTAGAATACGGAATCAACACTTCAATACAAGAATAAACAACAATATAAATACTAAAAAGACAATGGCAGAGAAAAAGTATGGTCATTTTGATGACGCCAATCGCGAGTACGTGATTACAGATCCAAAGACTCCATGGCCTTGGATCAACTATTTGGGTAACGAGGATTTCTTCTCGCTCATCTCCAATACAGCCGGTGGTTATTCTTTCTATAAGGATGCCAAGTTCCGTCGCATCACCCGTTATCGCTACAATGGGGTTCCGATGGATAATGGCGGACGTTACTTCTACATCAAGGAAGGCGATACCGTCTGGAATCCTGGTTGGAAACCTTGTAAAACCCCACTCGACAGCTACGAGTGCCGCCATGGTATGAATTATACCCGTATCACGAGTAGCAAAAACGGTGTGGAGGCAAGTGTACTCTTCTTCGTTCCTCTCCACACTTGGGCTGAGGTGCAGAAGATGACGCTCAAAAATAATTCCAAAGAAGTGAAATCTCTCAAGGTATTCTCTTTTGCAGAATGGTGCTTGTGGAATGCAGCCACTGACATGGAAAACTTCCAGCGCAATTTCTCTACAGGAGAAGTTGAGGTAGAAGGCTCTACGATCTACCACAAGACGGAATATCGCGAACGCAGAAATCATTATGCTTTCTATACAGTCAATACCGACATTCAAGGCTACGATACCGACCGCGAAAGTTTTATCGGTCTCTATAATGAGTTTGCTGATCCAGAAGCAGTCATGGAAGGAAAACCTCGCAACAGTTTCGCTCATGGCTGGAGTCCTATCGCATCACATTATATCGAAGTTACCCTGCAACCGGGAGAAAGCCGCGACCTGATCTTCCTCTTGGGATACGTGGAGAACGAGCAGGACAAAAAATTCGTAGCCAAGAAAGTGATCAATAAGGAAAAGGCACACGAACTGATGGCTAAGTTTGATACCACTGAAAAGGTGGATGCAGCCTTTGCTGAACTCAACCAGTACTGGGATAACCTGTTGAACATCTTCACCGTGAAGAGCGGTAACGACAAGCTCGACCGCATGGTGAACATCTGGAACCAGTATCAGTGTATGATTACCTTCTGCATGTCCCGTTCCGCAAGCTTCTTCGAGAGTGGTATCGGCAGAGGCATGGGCTTCCGTGATTCCAATCAGGACCTGGTAGGCTTCGTTCATCAGATACCTACTCGTGCCCGTCAGCGCATCATCGATATCGCCAGCACCCAGTTCCCAGACGGTGGCTGCTATCACCAGTATCAGCCTTTGACCAAACGAGGCAACAATGATATCGGTGGTGGTTTCAACGACGATCCTTGCTGGCTGATTTTCGGTACAGTAGCATATATCAAGGAGACAGGTGATTTCTCTATTCTTTCAGAGCAGGTACCTTTCGACAACCAGCCTGGTAGCGAAGTAAGTCTCTTCGAACATCTGAAGATTTCGATGAATCACGTCATCAATAATCTCGGTCCTCACAAGTTGCCACTCATCGGAAGAGCTGACTGGAACGACTGTCTCAACCTCAACTGCTTCTCTTGGGATCCAAACGAGAGTTTCCAGACAACAGAGAATAAGGGTGAAGGTTCCAAGGCAGAGAGCCTGATGATTGCCGGTCTGTTTGTTGTAACCGGAAAGGACTACGTGGCTCTGTGCAAGCAGCTTGCCAAGGAAGCAGCAAACTGTCATGAGGGCACGATAGCAGGACTTGCCGAGGAAGATTATCTCGTAGAAGCCGAGCGCATGCAGCAGGCGGTGGATGCGATGAGCGAAGCCGTAAAGCAACATGGCTGGGATGGAGAATGGTTCCTCCGTGCCTATGATTTCTTCGGAAACAAGATAGGTAGCGATGAGAACGAGGAAGGCAAAATCTTCATCGAGAGCCAGGGCTGGTGTACGATGGCTGGTATCGGTCTGGAAGACGGACTCTGCGACAAAGCTTTGGATAGTGCCAAGGAGCGATTGGAATGCGAGCATGGTATGGTGCTCAACAACCCTGCCTATACAACCTATCATGTAGAAATGGGCGAGATTTCTTCTTACCCAGAGGGTTACAAGGAGAATGCCGGAATTTTCTGCCACAACAATCCATGGGTCATCATTGGCGAAACGGTAGCCGGACGTGGCAACGATGCTTGGAAGCACTACACCAAGATACTTCCAAGTTATGTAGAGGAGAAATATCAGACCTTGCACAAGGTGGAACCATACGTAAACTGTCAGATGGTAGCTGGTAAGGATGCAGCCAAACCAGGCGAGGGCAAGAACTCATGGTTGACGGGTACAGCCGCATGGATGTGGTACACCGTGAGCGAGTTCATCTTGGGCATCAAACCAGACTACGAGGGCTTGAACATTGACCCTTGCCTGCCAAGCACGGCCAAGGAGTATGAGGTAACCCGCAAGTTCCGTGGCGGTGAGTATCATATCACCGTGAAAAACCCAGAGGGCAAGGAGAAGGGAGTGAAGCAAATCATCGTAGATGGCAAACCTATTGAGGGTTGCGTCATCCCTTGTCAAGCAGGTAAACACGAGGTAATCGTGGAGATGTAATTGCCCCAAACTCATAAATACATATAAAATCGGCAAAATAAGCAAACGTTTATTTTGCCGATTTTCTTATTTTTTATATCTTTGCGACAAATTAGAAATAAAAAATGAGATGAAGAAGATTTTATACTTTGTAGCAGCCCTAACTGCCACCGCCTTTATCACAACAACAAATACAAGTTGCAAGTATGCTCCCGACCAGCGTGATGGTGATACGGTAGCTGCCAGCGAATTTTATCCAGAGGACACAACAGCCGCTCATGCCAAGAAGATGGCGAAGATAGCAGCCATAAAAGCAAGCAAGGATAGTGTAGGCATATATTATGTAGGAAGCGGTTCCACCAAAGACCAGATTCAGCTTGTCTCCTACCCTTCCCGTCGTGACACCTTATTATATAGTAAGACCCGGCACGTAAAAGTAAAGGGAAGTGCAGACATCGACCACGTGGTTCGTGTGGATTTCTATCTGCTTAATGGCAAGGATTCGCTTGTGAAATACGTGGAGGAAGTGGAGCTCAAAACAAATCATTGAGCACCACTTCGTTCTGGGCAATGCCCGAATACATGTTGCGCAGAAGACCATAACTGCTGATAAACTAAGCCTAAACTATTAACTAATCATAAAATCCTGGCTGTTTGTACTCAATACCGAGTTCATCATCCACGGTGGCGATGACGCCCTGAATCTGACCCATGGCAAACATACGACCCAGAAGAGTGTAACCCGCATTGTGTCCGTGGTTACTCTCATCGAATACGCCGCCAGGCTCATCGGTGAAGGTCATACCATGGTCCACTCTCATAGGGAGACGACGACCCGAATTGCACTTGCCTTCCTGCTCTGCCTTCTCGAAGATGCGGCAAAGTTCGATGAGATGACCACGACCACCTAAGTGGGAAGCCTCCGTGAAGTTGCCATTAGGGAAGATGTAGCAAGAACGCAGGTGAACGAAGTGAGTGCGATCGGCGAACTGCTTAGCCATAGCTACACAATCATTGTGTTCGCCGGCAGAGAATGAACCAGCACAGAATGTCAAACCATTGTGCTTATTTGGCACAGCATCCAACATCCACTGAATATCCTCGGCACGTCCGATGATTCTTGGCAATCCGAATACTGGATAAGGAGGATCATCTGGGTGAACACACATGTTGATATCGTACTCATCGCAGATAGGCATGATTGCCTCCAGCCAGTATTTCATATTCTCCTGCAACTTCTTCTTGTCAATGCCATCATAAAGTTTCAAGAGATCGCGGAACTTCTGTACAGGAGCAGCATCACCCTCACTGAAATTACCGGATACAAAACCCTGGGTCTTGATGATGATGTTCTCTACCAAAGCATGATCCTGCTCTGGCGTAGAAGTCTTCTTGATTTCATCAGCCTCAGCCACGAGGTCTCTACCCCACTTGTGTTCCTTAGAGAACTCAGCCCAATCTTCACGAGCGCCTTCACGCTGCAGGATATAGATATCGAAGTAGGCAAACTCGCCCCAGTTCATATAGAGGTTGTTGGCTCCGTTAGGATTCTCATGTGCCAAATCGGTACGTGCCCAGTCTAAAACCGGCATGAAGTTGTAGCAGATGCACTTGATGCCTTCCTCACCTAAGTTGCGGAGACTTTCCTTATAAACCTCAATCTGATGATCACGGTCAGGACCGCCATATTTCAAGGTTTCAACCACAGGCAAAGACTCTACCACGCTCCATTTCATACCGTAAGATTCAATGTACTCCTTGAGCTCATGAATCTTCTCACGTGTCCAAACCTCGCCCAGAGGAACATCGTGCAATGCGGTAACGATGCCCTCAACACCTATCTGTTTCAACTGTGCAAGCGTAATCTTATCTTTCTTGCCAAACCAGCGCCATGTTCTTTCCATATATTATATAATGTATAAGTTTGAAAATGAATTATCTCGCAGAAACATACTTATGCAATGTCTTTCTTACAGCACCCTTGCCGGCAAAGAGTTCCTTCACCATGCCTTCTATCTGCTCTCCGAAACCTGCTTCGTAGAGATCGAGACCAAATACATCCTTACGGGTATAGAGATTCTTGAGACAAGAATAGTCCTGATCTGCCTTGCCTACTTCCAGAGGAGCTACAATAGCCTGAAGTTCAGCCAATAATGGGTCGGAAGATGGCTCGAATGATTTCAGATTGTCATCCAAAGCCTTGAGATAACGGGCATAACCTGCTAATACCAATGGAATCAATACGAGATTACTCTTGTCGAGACCGCGGGCGATATACTTTTTGATAGTTTCACCGAAGCGGATAGAGAGTTTCTGACTGGTATCGGTAGCGATACGCTGAGGAGCATCTGGCATGAATGGGTTTGGCAGACGCTTATTGATCACGGTACCGATAAACTCGTATGGATTCAAGACTCCTGGGTCTGTTACCACAGGCATCGCCTCGATATAACCCATCTTCTGGATGAAGGCACGCTGGTCCTCATCAGCCATCTCGGCAGAAATCAAAGTATAGTCGAGCATGCAACCATAGATAGACATGGCAGTATGCAGTGGGTTCAGACAGGTGGTTACCTTCATGGTCTCTACCTCATCCACCGTCTTGCGGGTGGTATAGAGTGCACCGCCCAACTCCAATGGTGGACGACCATTGGTATAAGTATCCTCACAAACGAGATACTGCACCTCCTCAGCATTCACAAAAGGAGCTGTAAAAGTATGTTTTTCGGTGATGATGGTTTCGTTGTCCTCAAAGCCATCCTCTGCCAGCATCGCCTGCACCTTCTCATGAGGACGTGGAGTGATCTTATCTATCATAGACCAAGGGTATGTAACCTTGCTGCTATCGTTGATATAATCCAGGAAACCAGCCTCTACGATGCCATCCTTTACCCAGCGCTCAGCATAAGCCTTCACACCAGCCTTTACATGATCGCCATTGTGAGAACAGTTGTCAGTAGATTGAAGGGTGATAGGCAACTTACCAGCCTTGTATCTTTCATAAAGGAGGGCAGTCAACTTACCCATTGCAAAAACTGCGTCGAGACCACGAGCCAAATCGGCATCATTGAAAGAATATCCCTTCTCGGTGATGGTGAAAGTTACCATCTGCAGACTTGGAGCCTGGAAGATCTGAACCAGACGAGTCCAATCCTCAGCAAACTGCTTGTCGGCCTTGAGACTCTCTGTGATAGAAGCGATGACCTTCTTCTCAATGGTTCCATTAGACTGGAGGCTTACGAGAAGAGAGAGGTTATTGTAAGGACGATAAGCCTTATCGATAATTTCATAGTCAAAGCTTTCAACCACGATGACACCACGGTCATACTTACCCGTGTTAAGTGCATCGTTGAGAATAGCGGCAGGGAACGCACGGAAAATGTTACCTGCGCCAAAGTGAACCCAAGTAGGCTCATCATGAGTCTTCTTGGCTACAGCAGCGATGTCATACTGAGGAAGCTGATAACCTTTCGCCTCCCATTCTTCAGCATTAAAATTGTTAGAAAGAATGTCGTTTAGTTTCATATTGAAATCCTTTTGATATTGTTTTATGTATATTTATTCCTATATATTATGTACCATATATTACGTATATATGGATACATATACTCATCATTGATCGTCAAAGCAACACATTACATGTCGGATTGACTTGGGCAAAAGTACAAATTAAATCGGAAAATCATTTCTTTTTCTGAGATTATTTTCGAAGTTTGCACAATTTACCATACAAATTGAACAATTTGAAATGTTTCTGTTACATGAGATTATACGACAATGCCTCAAAAGGACAGCAAAACACCCCTTTATCGGAAGAAAAAACAGCCTACAAAAAGCACATTTTATTCCTCCAAAGCCTTCAGTTGCTTCTTCGGAGTTACACCGAGTCCTTTCAGACTTTCTACCCTTCTCATGACATTTCCTGCTCCATCATAAAGTTGCTTTTTAGCCTTATCAAAGGTTCCAGAGAGTCTGGTAATTAAATCACCTATACTGGTAAAAGTATCTTCAAAGACAGCAACTTTATCATATAAATCGGCAGCAGTCTTAACAATTTTCTCCACGTTCTTATTCTGGCGATCATATTGCCAGAGATTATAAGCGAGTTGAAGCGCCATCAAGAGGTTGCTTGGAGAGATAATAATGATTTTCTTCTGATAAGCATAGCGACTCAACTCCGGTTGTTGTCTCATAGCAGCGATATAACTGGTTTCATTCGGAATGAACATCAGCACAAAACCGATGGCATCCTCTACCAGTTTGGAATAATCCTTCTCAGACAATTCATCAATATGATTGCGAACACTCTGTGCATGTGCCTTCATCAATCTTTCTCTCTCAGCATCATCCTCAGCAGCAAGGGCATTTGTATAGGCAGTAAGCGAAACCTTAGAGTCGATGACCACACTTCTTCCTTCAGGGAATCGGACGATGACATCCGGACGGAAATTCTTGCCATTCTCGTCCTTGGTGTTTTCCTGGATAAAGAACTCCTCGTCTTTTCTCAATCCGCTATTCTCCAAGATGGTTTCCAAGACCATTTCTCCCCAGTCACCCTGCATCTTACTATCTCCCTTCAATGCCTTGGTGAGATTGGCTGCATCAGAACCAATCTTGGACGTTTGCTCTTTCAGACTCAATACAGCCTGCTGCTGTTCCTGCTGAAAGAGTTTCATCGTAGCCTCGAAGGTATTCTGCAATTCTTTCTTGTTTACTTCGTTCTGGGTCTTGCTCTCCTCCACCGATTTCTTGAAATCAGCAAACTGTTCCTTGATAGGTTTCAAGAGTTCATCCATCTGCAGACGGTTGTTTTCCTGCAAAGCCGATTGCTTGGCAGCCAATTGTTCCGCTGCCACCCGCTGCTGCTCGATATTCATCCGCTGCATCTCCTGCTTGAGGTTTTCGAGTTTCTGCGCCCACTGCTGGTCGCTCTCTGCCCGAAGTTTCGCAGCATACTGTCGCTCGTTCTCCATTTGAGTTTTCAAGGATTGAACCTCAGAAGCATGAGATTCTTTCATACCTTTCATCTCAGAAGCATGATGTAGTTTATCCTGCTCAATGTTAGCCGCCAGTACCTGCACTTTTGCTATCAGTTGTGTCTTTTCCTCTCCACCAGTTTTAGCTTCCATCAGCTTGCCAACAACAAATCCGATGACAAGCCCTATGATGATTCCGATTACTATTTCCATTGTTTTTGAATTTTTCTAAAAATCTACAATTATTACGTTTTGCAAAAATAATGTTTTAAAAGCATAATGCCAAACTTCCAAGGAGATTCTTGTAGTTATTTAACTTATTCCTTACATCCACACTCACCTTGACTATATCCCCTGGAGCGAACTGATTTTGGTTTACTTTTTATGCCTTGAATATCCTCTGCTGCACACTGCGCAACAGAACTTAAAGTTTAATTTTGCTGAAAATATCTTGCACTTTAAAAGAAAAGCTGTATTTTTGCAGCCATACAATTCATAAAACATAACGATTATGAAAAAAGAAATAAACAATTCTTTCGAGAATGTAGAGAAGAGAGCCAGCAAGCTGCCTTCTGAGTGTACCACCATCATCGTAGGCGAAGAGCAGAGTGCAGATGGCGCCAAATACCTTTGCCGTTCCAGCGACTTCGATGCGCTGATGGCCATCAACATCGAAGTACATGAGGATACAAAGTTTGGCTCTGAGGAATTTGTGGCAAAGGACAGCAAATTCCGCTGTCCACTGCCTAAGGAGGCTTTGGGATATACAGGATTGCCAGATTACCAATTCCCTGGCGAATGGGGAAGCGCAGGATTCAATACGGCTGGCGTGGGCATGAGTTCAACAGAGACCATCTTTTCAAGCGATAAAGCACTTGCCTTTGACCCATACGTGAAGAATGGACTTGCCGAGAACTGCACCTACAATATCGTTTTGCCATACGTTCACACCGCTCGTGAGGGAGCTGCACGCTTGGGCAAGCTCATCGAGCAATATGGTTCGGCAGAAGGATTCGGCATCGGATTCATCGACGACAAGGAGATATGGTATCTGGAGAATGCTTGCGGACATAAGTGGTTGGCTTGCCGTATGCCAAAGGACCAGTACTTCGTTACCGGTAACCAAAGCCGTTTCCGTGATTACGCACCAGAGGACAAGGAGAACTTCATGGCAGCACCCGACTTGATAGAGTTTGCCGAGAAGAATGGTCTTTACGATCCAAATGATGCCGAGGCAGAGAAAGACAAGCATGGTAAGGCGAAGTTCGATTTCCATAAGGCATACTCTCGTGATGAGGAACTCGACACCACCTATAACTATCCACGTGTATGGGGTTTACAGCAGATGTTCTCACCAGCCATCCAGAATGATGTCACCAAGAATACCTTCCCTGTCTTTGCCAAGGCTGCGCATAAGATCTCGCTCACCGACCTCCGCACCGCCTTCCGTTTCCATTATGACCATACCGATCATGATCCATATCTGCATGAGAATGGAAAAGAGCCTTATCGCCCAGTATCTATCTTCCGCACCACGCAGACCCACATCATCCAGGTAAGAGAGGATTTGCCTCATGCCATAGGTCACATCACCTACGTCGCATTCGGCATGGGCGACCTCAGCGTCTTCCTCCCACTCTACCAGGGAGTAAAAACCTTCCCTGAGCTTTACACCCATGTGGCTAATGGCAGATGCAAGGACAACAGTGCCTACTGGCGTTTCCGCAAGGTGATGACGCTCGGCATGACCGACTATAATGCCTTCGCTCCTATCATCAAGGATGCTTACGCCAAGTTGGAGGCTGAGAACGACCAACGTCAGAAGGAGATGGAAACAGAGTACTTGAAGCTTTACAAGGAAAGCCCGATAAAAGCCCAAGACCTCTTGCAGCACTTCTCAGATGAGGTTCTGAACCACGCCATCGAAGTGGCAGATGAATTGGTGGAAGAACTCTTTACTCGACTCACGGAGAAGATTCAAAAGGAATACCTCTTCCACGGAGCATAAAGGAATACAAATGAGCATAAAAACGTAGTAAGCTTCATTCGCCATCGAAACTTACTTCAATCAACAACGAAGCCTGCTTCAACACGCATTGAAGCAGGCTTCATTATTTTCATATAAATATATTTTTCAATAATGCTCTTCTCATGATTTGACGTTCATACATTACTTAACAACAACCTTCTTACCAGCTACGATGTATATGCCAGAAGAAAGATTGCTCATATTATTACGGGTGCCCACGCGTTGCCCGCTCAGGTTATAAACAAACCCATCGGTTTGAACCGCAGCGTCCTCTTGTCTTGTCACGTTCTCTATGGCTGTCGTAGAAGAATCACCATCAAAGCTGAACGAGAGCGCCTTGGCATTGCCTTGTGCATCTGTTATGGTGATATACCAACTTGTACCCACAAAACTTTCCCACTTTGAACTAAGATGATACATATCACCGTTATTTACCACGTATGCATTAGCAGGAGCTGCACCTGGGTCGTAATAGAAGCCATGGAACTGAACCTTATCACCAGCAGAAGTTTTATCTTCTATTATCACATGATCATCAGAAATTGTAGGAGGAACAACACCCTTTACCTGATAGATAGGTCCTTTTACCTTTACCGTGGTATTGATACCCCAAGGGAATGTGTATTCATCATTCTTTGTCTCGATATCGGCCACCTTGCCCACCTTGATGATATAAGGCTTGCCAGCAACGATACCCTCATTATCAGGATCAACAGCCCTGAAATAGACACAGGTTCCCTCCACCCTGTCAAAGACACTGAGTTTCACCTTCTGGTTGCCTCCGAATGTCTGTTTTACCTGGTCGCCCGTCAGTGTGCAAGGAAGAATAAGGCTTTCCCACTTGCCCACGTTGAAGTAGCGGCGTATGTTGTAAGTAACGGGGTATTCATAATGGTTCTCACCCTTAGGATTGTGGTTGATGCCACTTGGAGTGCCATCGGTTATGGCAAACTCACCGGTGCTTGTGTTCGTAGCATCGAGATACCACTGCCTGTCTCCCATATAGAAAAGTTGGAAATTGTCGAAAAAGGCATAGCCTTCCCCGTTGGCTCTCTTGCCAGCACCGATGTAGAGAGTACCCGTACCCGTCGTTGAGCCTTCATCCGCCTTTACGAGGACTGCCACACTGTTGTCGTACTTACGACTGTCCACATCCTTGTCTTCATAAGGATTGCTCTCTGCGAATATTTTACCGGCATTGACACAATGTTTGATAGCATAAGTTTTAAAACCATTCAAGCCACCATCTATTGCTGAACCATTATAGGTCCCATCCTGCATCTTATACCAGTCGTCGGATTCAATGGTCTTCAGAGCTGTCTGATTGCTTATATCCTTATAGTCTTGCGAGGCAAAAACAAAAGAAGTGTTGTCCTTGTCGTCCTTATTACCAGGATTAAAATAAAAACCTTGGCAATTGACACGATAAAGACCCGGCTTCAAGCCTTTAATTTTCTGAATCAAATAATTGCCTTGATTATTAGAACTGCCTTTAGGGCCTACCCAAGCCGTCATATACGCCAGTTCTTCCACATTATCCTGCAAATTTGGGAAAACATAGGCATCATCGCTTCTGTCGTAACGGAACTGCCAAACATTTTTTGACTCAGCATTATAATCACCCTTCAAACCTTCACTACCATCAATACCCTTGTTGTTTCGTTCGAAACGAGCATCCTGCACAAGACCAGATACATTGATATACTTTTTATTCTGGCTATTAATGGCATTATGGTAGTTCTTTTTCTTGATGAAATAGAACGTCTCAGCCAGGCTTTCGTCCGTAGTAACCACCAGGAATTTCTTCTGTGGTTTGCCTTCTTCTATAGGACCTTCGTAATAACTCAGGTAATAATTTCGATCTACATCATCGTAAGATACCCCCTCCTGAACGTCTCTCCATGTAGAATAGATTTTATAACCATTAGTGGTACCCTTAACAGACTCAATATACCATTTAATCCTATCGGGAGAAGAATTATTTCCATTATCATCGACATTGTTCTCTCCACGATCCACAAACAAATAAATGGACTTCTTAGTTTCATCATTCGGCACAGAATAGATGCGCTGATCAGTATCCATGATAGGCTCGACACCAAGATAGTCGCCAAGTCCTTTTTTCTGAGAAGTTGTAGGATTATGCACCCATGAGTGGATGTAATAACGAGGGTCATTGTCGGCGACCTTCTCTACATAGAAGTTCATACCCACTTCTGCCAGAATAGGCTGCGCTCCATAGCGGCCACCCACTGTCACAAACATGTCGTGACCTTTTGCATACAAATATATTTTTTTCGGATCAGCCGAAGTGCTGACAATTTTCTCTAAACTCTCATTATTAGCAGACCAGTCTATTTTCTCTACACTAATTCTATCCTTCTTATCGTCAGCAAAAGACGACAAGGACATCAAGATGCACAAGACAAGCACCGAAATTCTGAAAAAGAGTTTCATCTTCATCTTATAATTTTTTAATACATTATCAATACTTAATATCATCTTCCCACACATTAAAGCCATGCCATTTGGCATAGGGACTAGGATCACTTCCATCGTCAGGATTACCAGGGATAATCGGCTTCCTATTGCCACTGCCGTCATCCCATGACGCAGGATTGATCATCAGATTCTCCTGACAAACCTCTACGATCCTCACCTCTGGGACAACATAAACTTTTCTTTTACTCATATATTTTACTTAAAATAATGTATTACCTTAATTCCTCATCACTATAATTTAATATTTTTTATAAGCACCTGAGCAACAATAAGTTGCTCAGGATTTTGTCATGTCAGCCATCATGATTGGGTTATCGGTTAGCCGATTGCCACTGATAAGTTTTCTCACAATGGATATTGGCACTCTGGTCGGCAATCATCAACTTGAAATCGCCTTCTTCCAATACCCACTTGCCATCATAACCTACGAAAGCAAGATCATCGGTATTCAAATCGAAAGTAACAGTCTTGGTTTCACCCGGCTGAAGCTCTATTTTATCGAAAGCACGGAGGCGACGGCCATCAGGAACCATGCTGGAAATAAGGTCGCTGCTGAACAGGAGAACGCTCTCCTTGCCTGCCACCTTGCCCGTATTCTTCACATCCACGCTCACCTTGATGATGTCGCCGTGGCGGAAGTCAGACTGGGAAACCTTCAGGTTGCTATATTGATAAGAGGTGTAACTCAAACCATATCCGAAGCCCCACTGCTGGGTAATCTTCGCATTGTAGTCGTAAGCACCTTCCATCGTACCCACCTCCTCACTCTTCTTGAAGTCATAGTTGGCGAGCGAATTGATTTCCTTAGGATAGGTGTAAGGCATCTTGCCACTGAAGTTTGACTTGCCCGATACCAAGCCTACCAAGGCATCTCCGCCCATGTTGCCAGGAATAAGGATGTCGATGATACCCTGTGCCAATGGTTCGATGTCAGCGATGAGACGAGGGCGACCTTCATTCAATACCAGAACGACAGGCTTACCGGTCTTGGCGAGTTCCTTCACGAGATTGCGTTGGTTCTCTGAAAGCCAAAGGTCGGTCAGATTGCCCGGAGTCTCTGTGTAAGAGTTCTCACCGATGCAGGTAACGATAACATCAACATTCTTTGCTGCATCAACTGCGCCCTGAATCTGAGGTTCGTTCTCCTCCCAGTATTTTCCCTTCTCATTATAGGTAACACCCTGGTTCAAGATGACATTCTCCTTGCCATACTGATTGCAGAAAGCCTCATAGATGGTATTGTACTTGCCGGCAAACTCATCGGCACGATGACCCTGCCAGGTATAGCTCCATCCACCGTCCAGGCAGCGCATCTGATTGGCATTAGGACCCGTAAGGAGAATCTTCTTGCCATGCTGCAAAGGAAGGATATTACCCTCGTTCTTCAGGAGCACCATACTCTCGGTAGCTCCCTCCAAGGCGAGCTTGGCAAACTCCTCGCCACCAAACTTAGGATAATTCTTCAGTTTCTGGGTTGGGTTCTTGAAGAGGTCGAGACGGTACTTCATGCGAAGCACACGGCGACAGGCATCGTCGATGCGACTCATCGGAATCTTACCTTCCTTCACCAGTTCTATAAGGTAGCCACAAGCATCGCAAGAATAAGGTTCCATAATCATATCGATACCAGCATTGATGGCAATGCGGAGCGCATCCTTCTTGTTCTTTGCCACCATCTCACGAGTATAGAGATTGTTGATGTCTGCCCAGTCGGTGATGAGCACACCATCCCATCCTGTCTCTTCCTTCAGCCATCCTGTCAGGAATTCCTTGTTGGCGTGCATCGGCATACCATTGACGGAAGCGGAATTCACCATCACGGTCAAGGCTCCAGCCTGCAGACCCGCCAGGAAAGGAGCGAAGTGCTTCTCTCGCAAGTCGGCTGGAGAGATATAGGCTGGCGTACGGTCTTTACCGGTCCAAGGCACACCATAGCCCATGAAGTGCTTCATTGAAGTGGCAATGTGATACTGGTCGATGTTGTTTGGGTCCTCACCCTGAAAACCATAGACCATCGCCTTGCCCATCTCTGAACTGAGGTAGCAATCCTCGCCAAAGTTCTCCCAGATGCGAGGCCAACGGGCATCACGACCGAGGTCAACGGTAGGACTGTAAGTCCAAGGCACGCTCACCGCACGAGTCTCATAAGCGGTAGCCTCAGCCGAACGGCGAGCAATCTCACGATTGAAGGTGGCAGCCACATTGATGTTCTGCGGGAAGAGGGTTCCGCCCTGTGTATAAGTAGAACCGTGGTTCTGGTCGAGACCGAAGACACAAGGGATGCCGATGCGCTTCATCGAGATCTTCTGGATCTGAGAGATATACTTCTCCCACTGCTTGGCGGTTGGTGCGCAGGTATTTGGAGCGTTGAGGATAGAGCCAATCTTATAGCGGGAAAGGATAGAATCGGTCTTGTGCTCGTCGATATAGAACACACCGTTCTTGTCGTTGGCACCAAAGAGGTCGGTCACCAATTCCATCATCTGACCTATCTTTTCCTCCAAGGTGAGTTTCTTCAGGGTTTGTTCTACCTGAGCCTCTATCTTAGGGTCGCTCTTGATAACTGGAACATTAGCACTGGCTGTATAAGCCAATGCCAACATTGAAATAGATAATAATATTTTCTTCATAAACAGTAAAGGTTTGACGCTTTATGATAAAAACGGAAATCTTTCTAATATGTTATTCAATAGTTACTTTCTTTACGGTGTAACCGTCACCCACGATGAATAGACCATTCTGCTCTGTCAAGAGTTGGATAGAGAGGTCGGTCAGTTCAAACTTCCATGTAGCAGGTCCATTCACCATGATGTCGCCACGCTCTGGGTCGCCCTTACCAGTAAGGATGTTATTCCACCAAGAGGTAACAGCGGTACCCTGACCATTTCCATCTACATAGACACGGAGGATGGTGCCAGCCTTCACCTTTGAGAGGAAGGTATCCTTCAAGTCTTTGAATGGTGTATCCCATGTCACGGCAAACTCACCTTCCCAGAGGGTAGTCTCCATAGATGGACGTGGCTCTGTAGTTACCTTGATGGTACCGCAAGGGAACTGTTTGCCCTCACCATCTACCAAAGTGATATCATAGTCACCATTCTCCAAACCTGTAGGAGTTGTGAGCTTCAAGGCTGTGCCCTCTTCGAGAACCTCGAAGGCTACTTCCTTGCCACCTACCATTACTTTAGTAACTGTACCGAGATTCTTGCACTTATGGATAGTGGTCTCAGCACCTGGAGCTACCCAAAGCTCGATGGCATTGGTACCCAAGGCTGGATCATCGGCAGCAGGAGTCACGGTAACGTTCAAGGTGCGGGATGTGCTCTTGCCCTTGGTGGTGGTTGCCACAATCTTCAGTTCATGATTACCTACAGGCAAAGTCTGGTCGATAGTGGTACCTTCATAAATCTGAGTGCCATCGAGCAACCATGTCACAGTGGTGTAGTGAACAGGAGTCACCTTGATTTCCAACTTATAATTAGTCTTACGGTCTATCTTGGAATCAGCCAAGTCGGTGTTCAAGATACGTGGATCGTCATCTTCGCTGACAGTGAAGTATGGATCATCGTCAGAAGAGCAAGAAGACAAGGTAGATGTACCAGTCAGTGCGAAACCCACGGCTAAGAGCATCATCATAGCCTTCAAGACTTTTCCCTTATATTGTTTCATTGTCTTATTCATAATTAATTATTCTATTCTATTGTCCTATAAGACTTAACATTTAACACTTAACATTAAACACTACTTGCTATATCCCTTTCCGAATGGAGGATTGAAGTCTGGCTGAAGGTTTACATCAGCCTTGTCCCACCAAAGGTGCTTGTGCCAATCGTCTGTACCACCCATGCGGTCGATAGCAGCCTTGTAGTTGGCATTGTTGTACTGAGCTTCCAACTCAGGATACTGCAAGCGGACAGGCATTGACCAGTTAGAATCCGTATAAGTGAAACCATTCTTGGTCAAGCGGTCACGATTCAAGATGGCAGGATAGTCAGAGCGGCGCATGTTAGCCCAACCCTCAGAAGGGTTCATCATGTGGAGAATCCAAGCCTGGGTGTTGATAGTCTCCTTAGGATTGTCACCCAACTTGTTGTTGGCAATGAACTCATTGATCTCATCCTCAGAAATCTTGTTGGATGTAAGATAGTAGTTGTTGAGCAACTCCATGCTGGCACGAACACCAGCCTCGTAGTGACTCTCAGCATCACCACCACCTACATTCCAGCCCTTGGTTGCAGCCTCAGCCTTGAGGAACTCTACCTCAGCATAGCTCATCAAGTCGCCAGGACAAGAAGGCATCTCGAAGTCGATGTTCAGGCAAGGACGACTAGCTCGGGCTATATAATCAGAGTTGGCATAAGTGTTCGCGTCTATCTCTGCATACTTCTTCAAAGTAGGAAGGTCATCCAACGTAGCTGGATTCATCCAGTCTGTGTACCAGGCTGCACCAGGGTTGCAAGGCTCCTCACCGAGGTTCTTGCTCTGGAAGTAAGCCAGGAAATCATCGGTCAAGTCGATGTTCTGCTCCTTATCTGGCTTCACCTGACTACGCTTGATATTGTAGTAGTGACGGCAGATGCGATAGAGACGAGGGTCGTTGGTATTCTGCAACTGATAGAACAAGGTAGAGCATACCATGGTAGGCGATGTGGCATCCTGACCATAGAGAGTCTCGCTCAATGCATTGGCACGGAAATCGTAGTCGTTGGCTCCATCATAATAGGTAAATGGTGCATCAGCATACTTGATATAAGCATCATCGGCTGCACTGGCGATGGCACCGGCAGCCACAGCCTTCTCAAACTCCTCCTTTGCCTTCTGTGGATTAACATCGGAAATGCGCATGGCATAGCGCATACGGAGTGCATTGGCATACTTCTTCCACTGAGCTACATCACCACCCATGCTGGTGACATCACCAGAAATGTGGTCGGAACCTGTGCCAAGCTGCTTCTCGCAAGCGTCAAGTTCATCGAAGAACCAGCTGTAGAGTTCCTCTACAGTATCATACTTAGGGGTGGAGATGCCTGAGATATAACCCAGACCTGCCTCCGAACAAGGCACGTCACCGTAGGTATCTGCCAAAACTGCCGTGAGATAGACACGATGGATACGAAGTGCTGCATTCAAGTTTGCCTTGTCAGCAGAATTGTGGATGGCATCCACAAGGTTCTTGATACCGATTTCATAATAGCGGTCCCAAACTCGACGGGTCATATCATCTTCTCTGAAATTAGAACCAGCGTAATTGGTTACATTCCAACCACCAGCGAAATACTGTGGAAAACCAGTTATATAGTTACGATAGGTATCCATCAGACTGAAGTCACCGTAAGTCTGCAACAAAGCTGTTGTCAACTGTGCGTTAGGGTCGAGCTCGCTCACCTTGGTCTTGTCGGTATTGATGTTGCTCAAGGTATCATCTGAGCAAGAAGTCATCGCAGTGCCGGTTGCCATCAGGGCGAAAGCCATCATCAGGCTGCTCTTACCTATATATTTCTTGATTATATTGTTCATTTTCTTACCTTATTATATATTAGAACTCTTCTAAAGAATTTTTTTTCGAGATTAGAACTTCACGTTCACGTTCAAACCATAACTCTTGCGAGATGGCAGGGAACCATATTCGAGACCGAGACCTGAAGTATTGTAGCTGGAGTCTGGGTCGATGTTAGGAATGTTCTTCCAAACAATGAATGGGTTACGAGCCACGAAGGATACGGTCAAGCCCTTGACATACTTGCCCAGGATGCTCTCTGGGAAGGTATAGCCGAAAGTAATCTCACGACACTTCACGTAAGAGTTGTCGTAAACGAAGGCACTCTGCACGCCATTTGCCACATGCTTCCAGTAATCTTCAGGGTTCACGGCGATGTCGTTCTTGCGATAAGTACCGTCGCCATTGTCGATAACACCCTCTACGACAAGTCCCTTGCAGTTACCAGTCTCACGCCATGCGGCAAGATCCATCCCCGAAGCCTTGCGAGCCTCCTCAGAAGTGTACCACTCCTCACGGCCTGCCAATGTTCCCTTTGCCTTACCAGTCTGGTATGCAGAACGCATGGACATAGAGTAGATGTCGGCACCTACCTTCACATCGAATGATGCAGAGAGGCGGAAGTTCTTGTAGCTGAAGGTTGAGTAGAAACCACCTGTCCAGTCCCAAGTAGAGTTGCCGATGGTCTTGACCTTCTGGTCAATCTTTGGAAGACCAGTAGCTGCATCGACAACCACCTGTCCCTTGTCGTTGTAGAGGAAGTCGTGTCCACGGATAGCTCCATAGTTCTCGCCAACCTGAGCACCTACTGATACACCGCACCATGTGGCCTTGGCAAGCTCAAAATAGTCCATGCCATCGGTGAGCGACTTCACCTTGTTGGTATTCTTCGAGAAGTTGACACCCAAGTCCCAAGCGAAGTCCTTGATCTGCAAGGCACGGGCATTGAGGGCAATCTCGACACCCTGGTTCTGAATCTCACCGGCATTGATGAGGCGGTAAGCATAGCCAGAGGTGGTGGTTGAAGCCAAACTCAAAATCTGGTTCTTGGAGTTCTGGTTGTAATAGGTGGCATCCAAGCCCAAGCGTCCGTTGAGGAACTTCATCTCCAAACCTACCTCGTAAGAACCTGTCATTGTAGGCTTCAAATCCTTGTTTGGCTGTGTTGAGTTGGCTATCATACCGATGGTATAACCCGCGTAGCTGTACTTGCCCGTGGTATAGTTGAGTGCCAACAGGTATGGATCGGTATCGCTACCTACCTTTGCCCAAGATGCGCGAATCTTACCATAATTGATGAACTTCTTGTTCTTGATAAACTCGGAGAAAACCAAGCTACCAGATACAGAAGGATATATATATGTATTATTGCCAGAAGGGAGCGTAGAAGACTTATCTCCACGGAGAGTTCCCTCCAGATAGTAAGTATGTTTGTAGCCGAGGCTTGCACTGGCATAGAGAGAGCTGATCTGTTTCTTGTACATGCTCTCACGAGTGTTCTGTTCCTGATAGTTCATGATGTTCTGGATGCCATTCATCTGCTGGTTGAGACCGATGTTGGTAGTGGTCTTATTGTTCACCTTGAAGATGTTACCACCAGCGGTAGCGTTGACATCGAAGTCGCCCCATGAGTTGTTGTAGAGGGCGAGTATCTCGGCGTTGAGTGTGCGGTTGTTGAAGATTTGGTCGGTAAGCTTTCCGGCAGGAGTACCTGGAGTTGTCTTGGCGATGAAGTCCTCGAAGTTCATGCTGTTGATGTCGGTACCGATGGTACCCTGCAACTTGAGGTGCTTGTCGATGTTCCAGATGGCCTTACCCGTAAAACGGAACACGTCCTTGTCGGATGTATTGCTGTTCTTATAGAGATCCCAGTATGGGTTCTTGTTATACTGATCGTTACCATTCCAGTTGGAGTAGTTGCCGTCGGCATCCTCATAGTGCTTCAACCAAGCCTGGTCGTAGGTACCCACCAAGGTCATGAGGTTCTTACCCACGTTGCTTTGGGAGTCACCAAGGGCAGGACGGTTCTTTACCTTCTCACGAGTATAGTTGGCGGTGAAGTCGAAGTCAACAGGACCAGCTGAGGTATTCACACGGAGGTTGAAGTTGTCACGACTCATATTGGTGTTAGGCAGAATGTCCTTGTTGCGCATATCGGTAACAGAGAAACGCATACCCGTCTTACCGGAATTTACTGAAAGGATGGCAGAGTTCTGGGTAGTGAAACCTGTACGGAAGAAACCAGAAGCATTGTTAGGATGCATCATGAATGGACGTTCCTCGCCATCGAAATACTTGAACATGAAGTCATCGGCCTTAGGTCCCCAACTGGCATTGGTACCAGAAGTGCTCGAATTAGGAAGCTCACCATTGTAGCCAGCACCATATATCTCCTGGATGTCGTCCCATTTAGCCAACTGAGTATCGATAGTATAAGAACCATTGTACTCCACGGAAATCTTATCCTTCTCCGCCTTCTTGGTCGTAATCAAGATAACACCATGGGAAGCACGGCTACCATAGAGAGCAGAAGCAGCAGGACCTTTCAATACGGTCATCGTCTCGATGTCGTCAGGATTGATGGCAGAGATACCATCACCGAGGTCATAACCACCAGCTTCACCAGCACTGCCAAAGTTGGTATTATCCAAAGGCACACCATCCACCACGTAAAGAGGCTGGTTATTGCCTGCCATTTCTGTATTACCACGAAGAAGCACGCGGGTAGAACCAGAAGCACCACCAGCGGTGTTCTGTACCACAAGACCAGCCACCTTACCTGAAAGAGAGTTGATGACGTTGGTTTCCTTCGCCTTGGTAAGTTCCTCACCCTTCACTTCCTCCAAGCCATAGCCGAGGGCCTTGCGGTCTCGTTTGATACCAAGGGCGGTGACAACTACCTCATTCAAGGCCTTACCATCCTCTTGCATCGTGATTTTCATGCCATTAGCAGCTTTCACGGTCATCGTCTTGTAACCGATGTAGCTCACTTCGAGCGTTGCTCCAGGCTTGCAGTTCAACGTAAAGTTACCATCTATATCGGTAACGGCACCGTTGGTTGTACCAGCCACCTTCACGCTTGCACCAATCAAGGTTTCGCCAGTGGCATCCACCACTGTACCCTTGATGCCTTGGTTCTGCTGAACGCTCATCGCAGCATTGTTCATCTGGGCAGCGAGGATGGCTGAAGCAGGCATCCACATCAAACCTGCACCGAGCAGGCCGAGAAACATAGTCTTCTTTCTCATAATTGATATTTTGTTTTTAGTTTAACATTATTCTTTCCCAAAGATTCCTTCGAGAATCCAAGGAGCATTCACCTTCATACTCTTGAAACGGTCGAAGATGCCATACTTCTCAGAGCCGTTGCCGAAGTGGTTGTTGTCCCAAACGAAAGTAGAGAAGCCTCGTTTGCGAGCCTCCGTAGTCAAGAACTTACAGTAGTAGGTCATGTTTTCATGCACTTTCTCTGAGTTTGACTTATAGTGATCGGTTACTCCCCATTCTCCTATTACGATACCCAGTCCTTTGTTGCTCCAGGTATTCACCGCCTTGTCGAAGAAATCCGTCATCGTCTTCTCGTTTTCAGCAGGTATCTTGCCAGCATCCTTGTAAGCATCACCCCAGTAATCGTAGGTGCAATCGCCGGCGTAGCTCCATGGCTGATAGTAGTGGAATTCCACACTCATATAGTTGTTGCCATTGCCTTCGGCATCCTTTGGAATGATGAAATCTCCATTCTCGACGCCAAACCAAGGGTTGCAAACGTAAGTCTGTAAGATGAGGTGGCGCTTGGCATTGTTGCCGCCTGTGGCACGAACCACATCCACGAATATCTGATTGTAAGCATTCTGCACTTCGAGGTTTTCGGTAGTAGGCTTGCCCCAGTTGTCCCTGATGTGAACCTCATTGGTACCGGCGAAAGCCAAGCGACTGTCATAATTGGCAAACTCAGAGGCGATATTCATCCAGAGGAGCGCAAGCTTCTGGCAGTTTTCTTCCTTATATTTATAGGTAGGACGACCTTCGAGCCATTTTTCATGATGTACATTGATGATAACCTTGAGGTCATTATCCAGACACCACCCCACTACCTCCTTGATACGAGCAATCCAAGCCTTGTCGATGCTCATTGCCTGAGCGTTGGTAATGTGGCACTGCCAACGGATTGGAATACGGATGGCATTAAAACCAGCCTTCTTCACGGCTTGTATCATCTTCTTGGTAACAACGGGATTGCCCCAGGCTGTCTCTGCATGGATGGAACCATCAGGGTTGCCAATCTGCATCGACTCACCATCCTGTCCAGGAGCTGAGCACTCGAATTGATTGCCGAGATTCCAACCTACTACATCCTTGTTCCATTGCTGGGCAGTAGGATAAGATTCGCCAATGCCATCAGAACCAGCAGAAGGTCTCTTTATTGATGTACTTGCATCACATGAAAAACAGGTGAAGGCGCTTGCTATAATCAAGCAAAATTTCAAAAAGTTCCTTTTCATTTTTAGGTGTACTATTATTATTAGTTTAGTTTAAAATAATCCGTTTGCAATAACGCAACAGAATCTGGTTGCAAAGATAGGGAAAAGGAACAGCAAGAGGGTTTGATAACAAACAAAAGAGGTTTCAATTCAGACATTTCGTCTAAATCAAAACCTCTTTTTATTAACTAAAGCCTTAATTTACAGATACTTACTTGGAGATACTCCAAAATGTTTCTTAAACACAGTACTAAAGTACTTCACATTCACGAAACCTGCTTTCACTGAGACATCCAACACGCTGTCTCCCTGTTTCAAGAACATCGCAGCCTGTTCCAAACGGATGAGTCGCATGAAATCTTGCGGTCCTTGCCCTGTCAGTGTCTTCAACTTGCCATAAAAGAGCGTACGGCTCATCGCCATCTCCTGGCAAAGGCGGTCGATGGTGAAGTCGGTGTCGCTCAGGTTATCGAGAACGAGACGGGTTGCTTTCTCAACGAAAGCCTGGTCTTGTGGATTCAAAATAGCTTGCTCTTCTTTCTCATAAGAAGCTTGGATAGTTTCTATCGGTTCATCAGCAGCATTCAAATCCATCACCTGTTTGGATGAATTTGATTTAGCAGAAACCTCACCTCTAACAAGCGCAAGACTTCGTTCCATGTAATATTGGCTCAACCGGCGTCGATTCTTCAACATACTGTCTATCTTGCTGGCAAGAATAGCCGCGTCGAAAGGCTTGGCTATATAATCATCCGCCCCCAATCCAAGTCCTTCAATCATAAAATTGCGCCCTGCCTTAGCAGTAAGCAGGATGACAGGCAACCAGGAAGTATCCTTGTTTTCCTTGATGCGTTGGCAAAGTACATCACCCTGCATACCAGGCATCATCACATCCGAAACAACAATATCACATTCACCCCCCTCTTCTAAATATTTCAAGGCAGCATCGCCACTTTCTACATCCACCACCCGATAAGTATCACTAAATGTCATGCAGATGTATTGACGAAGATCTTCATTGTCATCAACAAAGAGAAGCGTATCCTTCGAAACTTCAGAATTCTGGTCATCTGAAGAAGCCACGGATTTCATTTCCTCATCATGAACATCTTGATGATTAGAAGATATGGTCTCTACATTTTGCGCCTCTTCTACAGGTTGAGTTGAAGATGCTACAGAATTCCCCAAAGGTAACACTACGTGGAAGGTAGTACCCTTGCCTTCTTCACTAACAAAAGTAAGTTTTCCACCTAATTTCTCCACGAGTTGGCGGGTAAGCATCAGTCCCAATCCGCTTCCCATTTCTTGCGAATTCACGGCATTTGAAGCTCGGAAGAAACTCTTGAAGATATTCTTAATTTCTGCTTTCGGAATGCCAATACCCGTATCACTCACCAGAATCTGCGCAGTCTTCCCTTCGATGGAAGCCGATAATGTAACCTTTCCACCTTCAGGCGTATATTTGATAGCATTCGAAAGAAGATTTTCTAATATCAAATCCATCATCTTGACATCTGTATGAACCAGATGCTGCGGACAAGCTTCAAGACTCAGATGAATATGCTTCTCCTGAGCTGCCACTATAAATTTTTCCACCTGCAAGCGTAAGAACATAGGCAATTCTACATCTTGCAGACGAACCAGTTCGGCCGACTGCTCGACCTTTTGGAAGTCAAGCAATTCTGTTACCATCTTCAACAGTTTATTGCCGTTGCGCTGCGCCATATCCAAAAAAACACGACTCTTCTCACTCAAGTGAGAATCTTTAGACAGATCAACAAGAGGAGCCAACACCAGACTTAAAGGAGTACGGATGTTATGAGCTGTATTGACGAAGAAATTAATTTTCTCGTCATAATACCTGCGCTGCAATCGTTCTTTATAATACTGCCATGCAAAATATAAGATGGCTGTCAGAATACAGAGATAGACAATCCATGCCCACCAGGTGTTCCACCAAGGTTGAGCGATAGAAATTTTCAGCGATGTTTCCCCCAATTCCCTACCATTACTTCTGCAAATAGCCTTTACATGAAGCACATAGCTGCCAGAAGGCAAATTGACGAATCGTGCCAACTGATAAGAAGAAGGTTTACTCCAGTTACGATCATATCCTTCCAAATAATATTGATATTGGATGTCATGCTGATATTGATAATTGATGCTTTCGAAAGAAACAATCAGCGTATTCTCATGATGGTGAAGTTGCAAGGTGCCTTCCTGTAACATCTCAAAGAGGGTTTTATTCCATTGGTCGGTACGCTCTACGCCTTCCACCTCAACACGATGGATACGAAGCGGAGCGGCATAATTCAATCCTTTGGCAAACATCGGAGCCAAAGCCACTACGCCATCATTACTGCCAAAAAGCATCCTGCCATCAGAAGTACACGCCACAGACATACGATTATACTCACGTTCCAATCCCTTGAAGAAGTTGAGATTTACCACCTTCCCCTGATAGATGAAGGCCAACCCCTTATCTGTGCTCAGCCACAACTTGCCATTCTTTCCCTTGATAAGTCCATAAACCGCATTAGACGGTAATGACTCCTGGGTAGTATAGTTTCTAAACGTATTAGTCGTCAGGTCATAATCATAAAGTCCACCACCATCCGTACCTATCCAGACATGACTGGAATTCTGATAAACCATACTGTTGACAAACAAATTTATGTCTTTACCAAGATATTGTTCTGGATAAAAAAAACGGCGTGGGTGCATAGGATTCTGCTTATCTATCAGATAGCAACCATGCGAAGTTCCTACTGCGATACTGCGCTTATCCTCTGATTCGGTAATGCATTGTACCTCGTTGACAGGCAGATAGAAAGCAGTCTTCCCCACTCCTCTGGAAATATTCTTTCCTGAAGGGAAACAGGCCATATCACCATCTAAACAGCCTATCCAGAGATTGCCTTCGCTATCAGTAAAAAGACTGAATACATAGTCACTCTTCAACTTTCCATTACTAACAGAATAAGCAGGCATACTGGTTCCATCACTGTTCACCTGATATACACCATTGCCATAAGTACCTACCAGAACCCTTCCATCAACAGTCTGACAAATCGTAAGTGCCACCTTATTATATAGTCCATGATGCCAGGAATATGTCTGCGAATCATAAACACTTACTCCTTTATCTGTAGCATACCATATTTTTCCATCGCGGCTTTGGAATACATCGTTCACACAATTATCTAACAGCGATTGATTATTAAGATACTCGTGCGTAATATACTCCAGAGTATGTTCCATCGGAATGGCTAAATCTACTCCTCCCGAATAAGAACCTGCCCATAAATCTCCAAAGCGGTCGCGGTGCAAAGTATATAAGCCATTACCCTTCAGTATGTTACCAGGACGTCCATCTGTATTCAGTAAGAGTTTGGTTTGTTTATTCTGCTTATCATAGGCATAGATTCCAGCTCCATCTACTGCCATCAGAATGGTTTGATGATCAAATGAAATAATAGAACGTACGGGAATCTGTGGAATGTTCTGTAAAGAATGGAAAGCTATAGAATTGATTGGCTTCCAAGTTCTATCATCCACTACCTTCACTCCTTCATGAAAAGTACCCAACCAAATATGGTGCCCCTCTACATCATGATAAGAAGAAACCACAGAGCTACCGCTTATTTTTTTTGCTATTTTCTGTGTAGCTACCGAATAGCAATATACATCTTTGGAAGTTCCTATCAAGAGTCTCTGACCAACAAACTGGATATGATTAATATAGGTATTTTTTAATATAAATCTACCTTTAGCTTTCTCGCGAACGATTTCCTTCCCGTCAGCAGAAGCAGACAAGCAGTAAAGACCTTTATCCATAGCCAGCCAGAAGTTGCCCTTTTCATCTACCAACAGTTCGTTCAATACAATGCTTCCTCCAAGAATCTTCTGAAGATTACATCTCAAGACGAACGTATCTTTCACCTTATTATATATATATACTTTTCCCTTGTTGTCGTAAGCATATATCTGCCGATGATGATCTTGGGTCAATTTGATATTTCTGCCACTGGCATCACTATACTGCATTTCTGTAGCCAATGTGTAATTAGAAACCAATTGACCGTTATATCGGTCAACCCCTCGTTTAGTACTTATCCACATAGCACCATCCTCTGCCTCAACAATAGAATAGACACGAGAACTGGACAGTCCATTATCAGTATTGAGGTTGGAAACCATGAACATATTTCTGGAAATATGCCCGTGTGCCGGAAGAACTGTTGCCAACAGCAACAATATAAATTGTATATATGATTGTAATCTTTTCATTATATTATTAAGTTTGGAACAAAGTTAATACAAAAAAATGAAAAACAAGTAGAATTATGAGATTAAATGAAATAAATGTTGTATTTTTGCATAAGATAAGCTGCACTCGGCAATTTGAAAACAAGTTTTCATTGCGCTCATTTGCATTATCTTTGCATAAGATAAGCTGCACTCGGCAATTTGAAAACAGAATAAAGACATAAAGTATGATTAAAAGATTATTATCCTTCCTTGACGCTTCTCCAGTAAACTTTCTGGCAGTGAAGAATATCTCTGAAGAATTGGAGAAGAATGGTTTCCATCGCATCAACCCACAGGAGCCTTTGGGTAAGGTTGAGGCTGGCGACAAGTTCTTTGTTACCAAGAACGATTCCTCTATCTATGCTTTCCAAATCGGTAAGAAGTCATTGGCAGATGGCGGTTTCCACATGATTTGCGCTCACTGCGATTCTCCTACCTTCCGCATCAAGCCAAATGCAGAGATGCTTTGTGAGGGTGGTATCGTGAAACTAAATACCGAGGTGTATGGTGGTCCTATCATGTCAACCTGGTTCGACCGCCCTTTGACTTTAGCGGGTAGAGTGATTGTAAAAGGTGAGAACGCCATGAATCCTCAGACACTCCTTCTTCATATCCAGCGCCCATTGCTGCAAATCAGCAATCTTGCCATCCACTTCAACCGCCAGGTGAATGATGGTGTAAAATTGAGCAAGCAAAAGGATGTTCTCCCTATCCTGGGTATCATCAATGATGAACTGGAGAAGGGAAATCTCCTGATGAATGTAATTACAGGCGAATTGAACATCAAAAAAGAAGATATTCTTGACTTCGACCTCTATCTGGCTGATGCCACTCCTGCCTGTACCTTCGGTGTGCATCAGGAATTCATCTCTTCAGGAAGACTTGACGATCTGTCTATGTGCTGGGCAGGTGTAGAGGCGATGATTGCAGCAGATGCCACTTCATCATCTGATACTTCGGCATTTGAAACAACTCGCGTTCTCGCCATCTTCGACAATGAGGAAACGGGATCTCAGACCAAGCAGGGTGCCGGAAGTCCATTCCTCTCTCATATGCTCCAGCGCATTGCCCTTGCTCAGAGCGGCACAGAGGAGGCTTACTACCAGGCAGTAGAGCGTGCTTTCATGATTTCTGCTGATAATGCCCACGCTTGGCATCCTAATTATAGTGAGAAGTTCGACCCGACCAATCACCCAATGCTTGGCGGCGGTCCGGTCATCAAGTTCAATGCAGCACAAAAGTATGCAAGCGATGCTGTATCAGCAGCCATCTTTGCCAGCATCTGCGATGCAGCCGGAGTACCATGCCAACGATTTGTAAACCACAGTGATGTAGCTGGTGGAAGTACGCTTGGTAACATCCTCGCTTCTTCTATTCCTTTGAAGGGTGTAGATATGGGTAATGCCATCCTCGCCATGCACAGTTGTCGAGAAACAGGTAGCGTAATCGACCACGAGTATTGCGTCAAGGCTTTCACGAAGTTTTATCAGTTATAACAAAAAATCATCGGATTCTGCGGAATCCGATGATTTTTTGTATAAACCTCTTTATAATGATTTCTCATACCCCTTGTTCTGCACCAACTTTTTATTCAATTCCATACATTTCTTAGGAATTGGGAAAACGGTGGTATAACCCGATGACTCACCAGCTAAAGGAATACGAAGATCATAGGCTGCAGTAAACTTTCCGAAACGGATAAGATCCTGACGACGCCAACCTTCCCACACCAATTCTAATAATCGTTCTTCCAGGATATTGTCGAGCGTAGCCTGTCGGTTTGGCATACCTACACGGGAACGAACCCTATTCAGTTCCACATTACCCTCTCCTCCACTACGAACCTTGGCCTCCGCTTTCATCAACAATACGTCTGCATAGCGGAAAAGAACGATGTCATTGCTCTGCAACTTACCATCCATATACGAAGTTCTATCCACTTCATATTTAGCCATTCTCGCTCCAGCCGTCTTGATATACTTGCTGTTGGTCAGGTTCTGAGCCACTTCGAAAGGCTGATATTCCAATGGCTTACCATTATCCATCAGAAGTTTTTCACCATCTACTTCCACCACACCTGCCACAAAGTTCATCCTGCAACGGGTATCTTCATCAGCTTCGCCATAGCGGTTTGCTTTCATGGTAGAGATTGTGGCGCAAGTACCATTCTCACTACCCCATCCCAAGGCTCCGCCATGTGTATAGTGATAAGAGCGGAAGAGATAATGGAACTGATTGGTATAGATATTCTTATCCATCGGAATCGTGAAGATATTCTCCTTCGATGTCTCATTATGCGTAGAGAAATTGAAAGCATCATCTTCTTCCAAATCATAACCTTCGCTCGCCAGTTTATCACAATAATAAATGCAGGTTTCCCAGGCATTCAACTTCATGCTGCGATGCTCGCTTGCCTTACCGCCTTTCAGAGAATAAGCCCCATCGGCTGTTTGCACCATAAAATAAATATCCTTACCCTTCGGACGCTTAGCATACCCCTCGGTCCAATCATCAAACATATATATTTCTGCATTCAAAGCCAACTTTGCCAAAAGGAAATTGACTACCGGCTGCGTCATCCTGCCATAATAATTTCCTTCCTTATTACTATGTTCTTCCGACAGATAAGGAAGTACCTGCTGCAGTTCACTGAAGATAAACCGGAAAGTTTCACTTCGCTCGCTCTGTGCCGACAGGTTCGTATCTGTCAAAGAGATATCTGACATTTTCGAGGCAGTTTGATAGATTTCCGATTCTCCCGAAGACAAGACAACAGGAATCCTGCCAAACATATCCATCGCCTCATAATACATCAAAGCCCTGATAGCCCTAACCTCAGCCTTGAATTTGTCTTTCTGGCTGGCAGTAAGCATGGAAGACTTGGCATCAATGATGTCAAGCGACTTATTAGCCAGAACTATCACTTTATAGAGATACTTCCAGGTATCATAGAGTGAAGCATCATCTTCTGTCCACCGATGCTGATACATGGCATTCCACAAACCACCATCATACCAGTCGCCGCCACGGATTGGAATGATAGCCTCATCAGTGGTCAGCGTATTATAATCGTAGATGCCGCGACAAGTTCCCTGAATACCTTCACTCTCGTTGGCTCCACCTATATAATTATAGAGTGAAGCTACGGCATTGGTATAAATCTCCGATGCAGAACCATAGATGGCATCCTCGTCGAGCTGATCTTTCGGATGCTCATTCAAACACGATGTCAATGCCAAGACTGCCATCAGAACAGATAATATTCTATATCGTTTCATACTCATCTATTATTAGAATTGAACACTTAGACCCAGCGAGAAGGTCCTGTAAAGAGGATAAGTCCGCTTATCATCTATACCCATCGTGCTGTTTACCACATAACTGTTGATCATCGGAGTCAATCCGCTGTAACTGGTGATTGTGGCAAGATTATTCACGCTCGCTGATACCCTGAGCGACTGTATCACCCCTTTCTTGATAGGAATGTCGTAGCCGAGGGTAAGATACTCGAAGTTGAGATAATCACCATTCTCCAGCCAATAATCAGAAACATTCTGATCTACGATATTTTTCTCTGGTGCCCCCTTCAGTACATTGTAATCCGGGAAACTCGACATATTGGTGTATGCCAATCCTGTGCCGTTGAAAATCTTATGTCCGAAAGCACCATTCATCTGCAGAGAGAGATACCAGTCGCGATAACGGAAACTGATATTGGAGCCCAACGTTACTTTAGGAGTAGCCTGTCCGGCAATATATCTATCGCCGCCATCACTCAAATCAACGGTTCCATTCTGATCCAGGTCTTCGATGTCATAACGATAATGTCCGTTGCCATCTTCCACGAGTCCCTTGCAATGAGGCAGATAGAACACACCAAGCGGCTGTCCCACAATCTGATAGACCACATTATTATAACCGCCATGCTGCCCGGCACCCGACAAGGCGCCCATCGCCGTCACATCAGCTGCCGACATCTGCATACCAGCATATTCACCGCTCAACGACAGGAGTTTATTCTTCTGCCAAGAGAGATTCATATTGATGTTCAGTTCCATGTCCTTCTTCTGGATAGGAGTGAAAGAAAAGCCTATCTCTAAACCCTGATTGCTCATCGAACCGATATTCGCCAACAGTTTATCGTAGGCGAATGGAGGTACAGGCACGTCATAGGCATAAAGCATATCCGTAGTCTTGGAATAGTAATATTCAGCCGTCAGAACCAGCCGGTTATTCCACAAGCCGAGGTCAGCGCCCAGGTTCCAGGTAGCACGTGTTTCCCATTTCAAATCAGGATTGTTGTTGCTGATCATCCCCATCGTCACCGTAGGCGAACTATTCACCGAAACAATGCCGTTCTGTCTCACCGTGTTCATCGTGGTATAAGCAGATATGCCACCAAGATTACCCGACCTACCATAGCCCGTGCGGAGTTTCAGCATCGTAATATCCTTGATATGACGGAGCCATTCTTCCTGTTTCATATCCCAGGAAAGAGAGATGGATGGGAAGAAACCCCAAGTATGATCATCGCCCACCATCGAAGAACCATCACCACGCATGGAAACCGAAAGGCTATATTTATTTAATAAGGTGTAGTCGATATTCCCCATCACAGAAGCTAAGGCCAGATCTTCATAGTTGCTATCCGTTCCTCCATAAGGACGAGAGGCGGCAGCACCTATATTGTGATAATACATCCCGTTGTTGGTAATTCCCTTGGCAGAAGTCCAGAAACCAGTTCGGATATTTTTCTGATATTCTGCGCCAAGCATCGCCTTGAGATGATGAATACCCCAGGAATGCTGATAGTTTAAGGAAACATTACCAAGCCATTCCTCACTCTTGAATTCACCACGATAGAGATTGCCCTGCGCCCAAACCCATGTAGGACAGAACTGATTATTTTCATTGGAAGCATAGCCGTATGCTCCGAATGCAGTGACATTCAGATAATCACAGATATCATATTTCAGCTTCAGATGACCATTGAAGTTCATATTCTTACTATCATTTCGCTCCTGCAGCAAGATTCCTGGTGGATTCACCTGCGAAGCCGCTCCATTCTTTACCCAACTGCCATTCTCTCTATCGAATGGATAGGTAGGATTCATTGCATCGGCAGAATAGAAGAGCATCTGACTGTCAAAGATATCATTGTTCTTATATGAAGAACCAAATACACCGAAGTCGCCAGTCAGCCTATTATTAAATGCCTTCTGAGTGACATCAATCTTAGCCACTAAATTGCGATACCCCTTACTACGGATGATGGTATTATGATCAATATAACCAAAAGAAGCGCGATAGTTGCTCTGTGGATTTCCACCACTGAAAGCCAGATAATGGTTTTGGATATTTCCTGTTCGAGTGATAGCCTTTCGGAAGTTGGTATCATATCCCTTGTCATTATATTCCAATCCCAACTTCTGTGCAGCCGCAATATATTCAGCAGCATTGAGCATCTCCATACTTTTATACATAGCTTCGATACCATAGCTACCCTCATAAGAGATCTGAAATCCCTTACCTGTACCCTTTTTGGTTTTCACCTGAATAACACCCGAAGCACCGCGCGAACCATAAAGTGCAGTTTCGCTGGCATTTTTCAGAACCGTAAAACTTTCTATATCCGCAGGATAAATTGTTGCAAGTGTAGCCACATCAGAGGTTACGCCATCAATAATAACAAGTGGTTCGTTACCTCCCATAATGGAAGTAGTACCTCTAACACGTACAGCGTTCAACATGGCGATACGGTCAAGTCCATTGGTTGTGACATTGACACCGGCTGTCTGTCCACTCAAGGCATCGAGGGCATTGTGAAGTACGCCTTTCTTCAGGAGTTCAGGTTCTACCACGCTCACCGATCCCGACAGGCGTAAAGAGTCCAACCCCTCCATATTTACAAATTGGGCATGAATGGATTGGGGCAATAAAATCAGCGCTCCTACACCATAAAATATGAGTTTAAATTTCTGTTTCATAACCATATCTGCACTTTTGTTTAGGTTAATTCCATATTGGTTGCAAATATAATCAAAAATAGTGATAAACGCACAAAATCTTATAAAAACTTACGAAAAATTTTCAGAAAATAGAATCTGACTGGGAACTTGCATTGAGAACGCTCATACCGCTTGTTCTCCCATCTTACATGCAGATGAGAGAAAGGCATTGACGAGCATGAATATGAAACATGCAAACTGAAAAAGATATAATGAATTCAAACGCTTCTTTGCAACTTAAAAATGCAAATCATTACGCTTTCAACTTAAACGAGTTTTCTATACTCATTATTTCATCGCTGAAAGTTGCATCGATTTTCAATCGCTCCTCCACTTTTGAACAACTGTGAATCACAGTACTATGATCTCTGTTTCCTACAAGCTTACCTATGCGTGAAGCAGGCATTTTGGTATATTTCTGTGCCAGATACATCGTCACCTGTCTTGCCACCACATAATCACGCTTACGGCTCTTACTGTTCACGGCTGCTGTAGTCACATTATAATGAGTACAAACCTTCTCTACGATATCATCTATCGTCAAAGGCTTGTCATCCACCTTCACGGCTCTCTTGATAACGCGTTCTGCCAAGCGGATATCAATATTGCTGTTATACACAATGCTATAAGCCAGCAAACCATTGATGGCACCCTGCAAATCACGCACACTACCATTACAGGTTTGAGCAATGAAACTAACAACCTCCTTGGAGATTTTCAAACCATCACGACGTATCTTATTGCTCAAGATATCCACACAGAGCTGCTCGTTCGGTTTTTCCAATTCACATACCAAACCACAAGAGAAACGCGTCAGAAGGCGATCTGGCACATCTTTCAAATCTACCGGAGGACGGTCACTTGCCAATATGATGCGCTTACCATTACGGAAGAGATGATTGAAGATATGGAAAAACGTATTCAATGTCTTTGCCTTGCCTGCCCAATCCTGAATATCATCAACGATCAGCATATCGATAGACTGATAGAAATTGATGAAATCATTGCTTGAATTGTGCAGAATAGCATCTGTATATTGTGTCTGAAAGAGACGGGCACTCACATAGAGCACGCGCTTTTGCGGATACATCTGCTTAGCCTTAACACCAATGGCATTGACCAAATGTGTCTTACCGCTACCAGACGGACCATAGATAAACATCGGATTAAACTGACTTGTATTAGGATGTTCTGCAATAGACAATCCCACAGAACGTGGAAGCTTATTACTTTCACCCTCCATGTAATTATTGAATGTCAACTTAGGATCAAGTTGGGTATCAATATCATCCATTTGAGATTCTCCTGCTGCAGCAGTCTCGCTTCCTGCCTGAGCCTGATGACTCTTAGGACTCAAGTCATTAGCATCATCAGGATCTAAAGGCAAAGGTGTAGTACCACCTGGAGCATCCTTGACTACCACAACACGATAAGTCAGACGAATACCTTCACCAAAATTCTGATGCAATACCTTGCTCAGTAAGTCCACGAAGTTTGCTTCCAAATACTCATAGAAGAAAGTACTCGGAACTCTAACCAGCAAAGTTTTCGTAGCCGGCTTATACGACTCGAAAACAATGGGTTTAAACCACGTATTGAAATGTTGCTCAGAGACATGCTGACGGATAAGCGTAAGACAATTGTCCCAAAGAGCTTTAGGACTTGCTAACATTATATCGATAATTGCTTTAAATTATTGCTCAAATTAGTGAAAGGCATCCCCAAAACGCCAAATTCACTGCAAAATTATAAAATAAAACGCAGACCACCAAATCTGATAATTTAATTTATTTTAATATAGTCTTATAACCTCTTAATTACCAGACACTTAATTAAGTTATCCACAATTTTCAGTTCTTTGGCCTATTTTTAGGGTTAACTATCTGATGTAGAATAACTTAGAAGCTTTTCAAAGAAAAGAATAGAAAAAGAGTGAAACAAAATCGTAACACCCTCGAAATAACTCACAAACAATCAGTTCGAAAGTTATTTCGAGGGCGTGAAACATCATATCTGCTTATTTAGACTATTTTTATTTAAGCGCAGGCGGCTTTTTAAAGACATTCGCCTCTATTACTTGTCTTTTTTACCAAAAACAGAGAAGTGAACATAGCGCTTAGGATGCTGTTTCAAATCGATAACTAAAGAATCAGCATGGCGCATGGTCGAATTCATATTATCATAAAGCTGGGTATCATTCATCAGCAAGCCGAGAGTACCCTTGTTGCTGTTCAACTTTTCAGTAAATGCCTGTGTATTCTCCAATGTCTTGTTGACACGATCCAGCGTACCCTGTACATCCAAAGATGCCAGATTGGAAGTCAGCTTATTCGTATTATCCAAAACGCCATTGGCACGATTGATCATACCAGGAACCTGCTTGTTGAGACCTGCCATCAACGTATTCAACTCACGGGTAGAAACCGTAAGATTGCCCGTAATGGTTTGCACATTATGCAAAGAAGCAGCCAATGCAGGATCTGCCAAGAGCGCATTCAAGCTACCCAAGATAGAATCCAGTTTAGGGAGCATCTTCTCGATAGTAGGAACCATAGCCGAAACCTTGCCTAAAGCGCCCTCATTGACAGCTCCAGGTATAATGCCACCAGCCTCAATACGTTCACGAGGATTATTAGCCAACAAGATATTCACTTGCAAATTACCCATCAGGTCTTTCACAATTTCAGCCTTACTTCCCTTTGGAATGCGCAGATTCTTATCAATATCAGCCTTTACCTTGATAGGCCCAGACTGAGTATAGTCAAAATCCACAGCATCAACAGTTCCTACCTTATAACCATCAGCATAAATTGGCGTTGAAGCACCCAGTCCCTGGATGTCGGAAAACGTCATATAATAATAGTTATTGGAAGAAAACAGATTGATTCCCTTCAGAAAATTAATTCCGAAGTACATAATCAAAATACCTACAATAGCCACAAGAGCTATTTTTATTTCCTTGGTAATTTTCATTCTCCTTTATTTTTTATTCTGTTTAAATTCTCGAATTGCCTGATTCACATCGTACTTCTGTCCATCCTTAAAGGCGATGATAAATGCCTCAGGAAACTTATCCAACAAGGATTTACGAAGTCGGAAGATCTCATTATAATTAGCAGAAGAGCCCATCGTGTATTTCACCATACCACCCTCCTGATAACTTGCATAACCTGTTTCTCCTTTGAAATGCGCATCACCTGCTCGAAGCACACGGTTGCTCACAAAAATCTGCACTTTGAAGATTGGGGCATGAGCGTCTTTCTCTCCAACTTTTGCGATGGCTTTGACAACCGTCTTCTTAGTTGCTCCCTTTTCCACAGTCTTTGCAGTTCTTCTTTCGATAGGATTAACGATCGTTTTATTAACATTGCCAGAAGACTTATTCGTGGAAAGCCGCTTAACCAAAGTCGTTTTGGAAGTATCGCTTGCCTGCGACTGTCGCTTGTTTTCCTCACGCTGATAGGTATCTGGCACTATCTTTGGCATTTCACTGTCGTCTGCAGATGATGCCGCACGATAAGGCACAGAAACTCTTCTATCATACTTGTTCTTATATTGTTCGAAACCGTGGAAGATAGCCTTAGCCACATCATCCACACGCGATTCATTGTTGAGCAGTTCCTCCTCATCAGGGGTGGTGATAAAGCCTAACTCTATCAAACAACTTGGCATAGAGGTCTCGCGAAGAACCAAGAATCCTGCTTGGTGAACGCCTTTATCCGGTCGGTTAGCCTCACGGCAAACACTCTTTTGAATAGAGCGGGCAATCTCAACACTGCGCTCCATATTCTTACCTTGAATGAATTCAAAGATAATATAGCTTTCAGAAGACTTCGGGTCAAATCCCTGATAAGTCTGCTGATATCCCTTCTCCATGGAGATGACAGAGTTCTCTCGCATAGCCACATCCAGATTATCCTTGGCACGGTGCATACCCAAGGAATAGGTTTCAAAACCTCTGGCTATCTTACCACCAGGCAAGGCATTGGTATGAACTGAAATAAACAGGTCAGCACCAGCCTTATTGGCAATATTTGCTCTTTCCATCAACGGAATGAACACATCAGTCTTTCGGGTATAAATGACACGCACATCTGGCATATTACGTTCTACATACTTACCAAAAGCCAATGCCACCCGCAGGTTTATATCTTTTTCTTTGGATCTGGCACCCATGGCACCTGCATCATGACCACCATGACCAGGGTCAATAACAAGCGTAAATCTATCATTGGCAGCAAAAGAATATGCCACCAACATAAAGAATGCAACCAGCAAAAGAACAATCTTCTTCAACATACTATTTATTATGATTGTGCAAAATTAAGCATTTAATGGCAGAAAACCAAAATATGCAACAAAGTTTTATTATTTATTAAGTGAACGCTCAAACAGAAATTCCACACCAGCTCCTTCACAATCGGCTCCCATAGGTGGATTCTGCTTGATGATTTTCAGATGAATTTCTTCTATAGTTGGGAAACGGCGAAAAAGACGATCACCAATTCTGCCTCCTACTCTTTCTATCAATTGAGAAGGAACAGACATCTCCTGGGAAACCAACTGATAAACCTCTGCATAATTCAAGGTATCATTGACATCATCACTCGTCAATGCATTCGTAACATCATATTTGATACGTAAACTTACAAGATAATCATTACCCGTTTTTCTTTCCTGTGGCAAAACACCATGAAAGGCATGAAACTTCAAGTCTTGCAAAAGGATATAGCTCTGACGTAAATTCATCATTGTTCTCCTCCATCATGCTGTTCATCACTACAAGAAACTGGCAGTTCATCATCCTTCAAGTAATTTTTCAAGGCACGTTCTACACCCACCTTCCAGGTATTGATACTCTCAGAAGTGAGCTGCAACTGACTAACCAGTTTGATAACATGCTTGATAGGCATACGATAGCGCAACACACCGGAAATCAACTTGGCATAATTCCAATACTCCGGATTAAACTTTTCGCTCAATCCCTCCACGGTTATCTTATAACCACGCTTGTTGACAAACTGAAAATCATATCTCTTGGCTCCCTCACTGAGAACTGTCTTCACGATTTTACCTTTGGTGACAGATTTTGGCAACATGATGCCTTCCTCATCATCTTGCAAACCTGTGAATATCTCGTAAGGATGACCATTAAGCAAACCCACCAATGCCACCCATTTCTCCTTATTATTCTGGAAACGGACAACATCACATTCCAATTCTCTTGGTCGCACCTCAACCACATCCGGTTGCATATTCCGAATATTGACAGAATCTCCGACTACCTTATGCAAACTGTCTTGCAGCTTACCCCAATCAACTTGCTGGTCTGCAAAACGGTTACGCAGGTTCTCTAAACTACTCTTCAAATCATCCACGAGTGCAAGACGAGCCTCTTCAAAAGTCATATTTTCTGTATCAATCATATTAAACGTTTAATAATTTGGTGCAAAATTAAACTTTTTATTCTAAATGATGAAAGGTTTTTGGAGATATTTCTTAAAAAGATAGCAGTATATGCCACTTTTTAGAAAACTTTATTTACCTTTGCAATAGAATAAGGAGGAAAACGATATCAAGAAACATCAAAAATAAAGAATATGGAATCAATTAAAAACAGAACAACCATTCGCAAATATTCCAACCGTGAAGTAAGCGATGAATTACTGAATCGGCTGATAGAAGAAGCAGAGCGTACCCCTACGATGGGAAATCTTCAGCTCTACAGTGTCGTCGTTACCAGAAGTGAAGAAGGTAAAAAAGCACTCGCTCCAGCACATTTCAACCAACCTATGGTGACAGATGCATCTGTTGTACTTACCATCTGCGCAGATTACCGACGTACAACCATCTGGGCAGAGAACCGCAAGGGCACCCCTGGCTATGACAATATCCTGTCATTCATGAATGCAGCTACAGATGCTTTGCTCTTCACTCAGACATTCACCAACCTGGCAGAAGAGGCTGGCTTGGGAACTTGCTTCTTAGGCACCACGGTATATATGCCAAAGATGATCATCGATACCCTGAAACTGCCGAAACTCGTGATGCCTGTTGCCACCCTCACCATAGGATGGCCTGACGAGCATCCAGCCAAGAGCGATAGACTCCCATTGCGTAGTATCATTCATCAGGAATCATACAGCGATTATACCCCAGAGAAGATAGATGATTTCTATGCAGAAAAGGAATCCTTGGAAGAAAACAAAGAATTTGTAAGAATCAACAACGTAGAAACCCTCGCACAGGTTTTCACAGACATCCGATATACCAAGAAGGATTGTGAGGCCATGAGCATTGGTTTTATGGATGCGCTCAAGCAACAAGGTTTTGTAAAATAAAAACCACACTCGGTTCGCAATTCGCAAGATATTGCCAGACTTCATGTGAAAAAAAGAAAGTGGGAATCCCTGTTAAGGAAAAATCATTTCCTTAACAGGGATTATTATTTTTACTTGATATCTTTCTCTAATTAGTCAACGACGATTGGCTTGTACTTTGGTACCAATGCCTTCATGATACACCAGCCTACCAAATAAGCCACTGCACAGATGCAGAAGATAATCATATAACCAGCTGGCTTGCCATCAAAGCCCATGAAAGTAAAGGCTGCACCCTGACCTTCAGCATAGGTAAAGAGCATACCAGAACCCTTATTGATGAGGAAAGAACCTACACCACCTGCCATAGCACCAATACCAGTGATAGTTGCAACGGTAGATTTTGGGAACATATCACCAATAGTAGAATAAAGGTTGGCAGACCATGCCTGATGACCAGCACCTAAAAGACCGATAATGATAGCAGGCCACCATGCACTATACTCACCCATAGGCTGTGCTATCAGACCCAACAATGGGAAACATGCAAAGATCAACATCGCACGCATACGGCCGATATAAGGATTCATACCCTTCTTATCAACAAAGTAAGTTGGCAGATAACCACCACCGATACTCAAGATGGTAACAATCGCATAAAGGGTGAAAATCAAAGCAATACCCATGCTTGAGTCAGAAGAATAACCATACTGATCTGAGAAATAAGCTGGAGCCCAGAAAAGGAAGAACCACCATACACCATCAGTCATGAACTTACCTGTGATAAAAGACCAAGTCTGACGGAAGGTAAAGCACTTCAAGAAACCGATAGTCTTCTCTTCTTCCTCATCACCTGCAGTCTTTTCAGCCTCAACCTGCTCAGCTTCCTCATCCTGATTGATATAAGTAAGCTCTGAGTTATTGACATACTTGCTCTTGGCTGGTTTGTCATAGAGCCATACCCAAAGACCCATCCAAACATAACCGAGCACACCGATAATTACAAAAGCCATTTCCCAACCCATGGCACGAGCCAGCAATGGAATGGTAGCAGGAGCTGCCAAAGCCCCTATAGATGCTCCACTATTGAAAATGGCTGTAGAAAACGCGCGGTCTTTCTTTGGGAAATACTCCGCTGTAACCTTGATGGCTGCAGGGAAGTTTCCTGCCTCACCTACAGCAAGGACTAAGCGAAAGGCCAAAAACAGCCAAACACTTATTGTAGATACAGCCAACATAGCTGTAGCTGGAGCGTCACTTGATATAAGCAAGTTTGTAAACCATTGCATCCAAGATGGAAGTCCCCTCATGAATTCAACAAAAGCCACAAACCAAGCAGGTGCTGTTCCATTCACAGCATAATCAAAGATATACTCTTTTGCCGGTTCGAAGCCCACAAGCCAATGTTCTGTAAGAATACCACTTGTTATAATACCACTAACAGCATGCAAAACAGCACCTGTTGACCAAACGAAAATTGCAACGAGATACCCTTTCTTTGTACCCATCCAATCCACAAACTTACCTGCAAAGAGGTTAGCGATGGCATAGAAGATAGAGAAAAGACCGGTAATCGTACCATAATCATTATCAGACCAGTGGAACTCTGGAGCGATAAAATCTTTCCATGTTAATGACAAAACCTGACGGTCCATGTAATTCACGGTGGTTGCCAAGAAGAGCAACGCACAGATGACCCAACGGAAGTTGGACATCTTACTTGTTTTAATAGCGTTCATACTTACTATAGAGTCTGTTTAAAATTAGCATTTAAATGAGAACGAAAAATCTCTTGTGGACAAATGATGCCCACAAGAGGATTATTTTCATATTATTTCATCTCTGGAATTTTAACTACCTGCATATCATTATAGATCAGGTTCTCACCAGCCATACCCCAGATAAAGGTATAGTTGCTTGTACCAGCTGCGCAGTGAATAGACCACTCTGGAGCAATCACAGCCTGCTCGTTGTTCAACCAGATAGGACGAGTCTCCTGTGGTTCACCCATTACATGGAGAATCTTCTGACCCTCTGGCACATTGTAATAGAGATATGTCTCCATACGACGGAGGTGAGTATGAGCTGGCATGGTGTTCCATACAGAACCCTCTTTCAACTCAGTTACACCCATCTGCAACTGGCATGTACGTACACCAGCAACACCATCGATAATCAACTGATGGATAACACGATCGTTACTTTCCTTCAAGCTACCAGCCTTGATGTTGTTAGCATCCTTCAATGTTACCTTCTTAGTAGGGAAGGTCTGATGTGCGCAAGCACTGTTCATATAGAACTTAGCTGGCTTGTTGGCGTCCTTGCTGGCTACTTCAATATTCTTGGCGCCACGACCTACATAGAGAGCCTCCTGGAAACCGAGCGTATATTTCTTGCCATCTACAGTAACAGTACCCTCACCACCGATATTGATGATACCCAACTCACGGTTATCGAGCAGGTTCTTCTGATCGTTTGGCTTGTCTGTATAAAGAGGAGCGATAGAAGTCAACTTCAAAGGAGCTGTTGTTGGCTGCGCACCACCGATCAGGAAACGGTCAAACATTGTGTAAGTCCAGTTTACCTCACCTGGAGCAAAAACCTTCTCAATGGCATATTCACCACGAAGACGGTCTGTTGTGTAATGCTTTGCATCCATTGGGTTGCTTGCATAACGAACATTGTAATTAGTGTAAGCATTTTCTGCCTTCACTTCATAAGCACTCTTGCAGCACTGTGCAAAACCAGCACCAGCAACGAGCAACATTGCAAATGATAATAATACCTTCTTCATTACTAAAATCTTTATATTATTTTTTATTTTTCTGAATTATTTCTATCTTTCTGTTTATTTCTGCAAATCCTCAGCAGCCTTCTTCTCTTCTTTCACGATGCGCTGACGGTTGATAATCATCAAAGCTACAGTGATGACTGTGAGTACACCCATACCGATGTATGAAAGTTTCACACCTCTATAGATAATCCATCCGAAGAGAGATGAGGCAAAGTCGAGAGCACCACCAGAGAAACCAGCAGGAATGTGAGCAGCATTATCACCTGTAGCTGCATATACCTGATTGGCAGCCAAAGTAAAGTCAGGAGCCATATCGGTTACAAAATAAAGACCGATTACCAGAGCAAAGAGACCGATAATAAGGGTCTTTACTACATTACCTTTGGTAAAAGGCAATATCATTGGGAAGAGGTAGAACATACCTGCCAAAGATGCCAATGGCAAGAACTGGTTGCCAGGCAAGAATACTGCGATAGCCAAGATAGCAGGAATCAAGATGACAGATACAACCAATGTTGTAGGATGACCGATAACAAGAGCAGGACTCATACCGATATGTACCTTCTTACCATTGAACTTAGACTTCACCAATTCCTGAGTCTTTTCTGAGATAGGCTTCAAACCTTCAATAAACAAAGAGGTAATACGTGGAATCAGTTCCATCACCGCTCCCATGGTAACACCTAAGAACAATACCTTCTTAATATCAAGCTGCGCAGCCCAACCGATCAGGGCACCAACGATGACACCGAGAACCAACGGTTCACCTAATACACCAAACTTCTTCTTCAAACCCTCTGCATCGATATCCAACTTAGAGAATCCTGGAATCATATCCAGAAGTTTATTGAAACCGATAGCCAAAGGCATAAAACTCTGGCAGAAAGGCTGAGGAATAGAGATACCATCCAAATCATAATATTTCTGGAATTTCTCTGCAGTCAAGTCTGCACAGATCAGAGTAATGATGTAGCAAACGATTGCTGCGAAATAACCCCACAACAAACTTTGACCCATCACGAAGTAAGCTACCGCACCGATGAAAGCAAAGTGCCAGTAGTTCCAGAGGTCAATATTGACCGTACGGGTTGTCTTGGTAATCAACATCAGAAAATTGACACCCAGGCAGATAGGGATAATTAATGCACCCACCGCAGTATTATAGGCAACTGCTGCTGCAGCAGGCCAACCCATATCGAATACATTTAACTGCAGATGATAAAGGTCGGAGATTGCTTTCAATGGGTCATTGAAATTAGTTGTCAACAAAGCAGTAACAACACCCAAGCCTACGAAACCCACGCCTACGAAGAGTCCCGACTTCAGTGCCTTACCGAATTTCATGCCAATACACAAGCCGATGACGGTAAAGATGATTGGCATCATCACACTCGCGCCTAAGCTAATGATATAGCTAAATACCTGTTCCATTTTAATTTTTAATGAATGTTAGTTAATAATTTGGGGCACCCATATAAAGGTGCAACATTGATTTGTTTCAAGTTTTATGGGCACAAAGATACGCTTTTTTCTTTAAATTCAATACGTTTTCATTAAAAATATTACTTAAAAAAGAATCCCACCCGATATTTTGGGATGGGATTGATATGATTTTGTACATTTTCAACAGATTTTCGCCTCTGTTTAATCCTGATAATACACTCTCTTCACACGATTACTGATAGTAGTCAGCACCTCATAAGGTATCGTGTCGAGAATATCACTGAGCGTTTGCACTGGCAATTGCTCTCCAAAGATTTCCACACTGTCACCTTCCTTGCAATCAATGCCTGTCACATCGATCATGGCTACGTCCATACAGATGTTACCTACATACTCTGCTTTCTGACCATTCACCAGACAATAAGCATGACGGTTGCCGAGATGACGGTTCAAACCATCAGCATAACCGATTGGAATGGCTGCTATCACGCTGTCCTTATCCAGAATGGTCCTGCGACTGTAGCCGATACTCTCCCCAGCCTTGATGTGATGCATCTGCAGGATAGTCGTCTTCAGGGTACTTACACAATTGATGGTCTTGTTGTTGCGGGAATTGATACCATAAAGTCCTAATCCCAAGCGACACATATCCAACTGTCTGTCAGGGAAATGCTCTATACCTGCAGAATTGCAGATATGGCGCAATATCTTATGATCGAAGGCAGCCTGCAACTGCTTGCTACCCTTATCAAACAATGCGAACTGCTGGGCAGAGAACGAATCGAAGGAATCATCATCACTACCTACAAAATGCGAGAACACACTTCGAGGTATGATGGCATTCTGATGTTTCAGTCGTGCTATCAATTCTTCCATATCATTTTCCGGATCAAAGCCCAGACGGTGCATACCTGTATCCAACTTGATATGTACAGGAAAACCTGTAACACCCTCTTTTTCTGCAGCCTTGATCAGTGCGTCCAGAATACGGAAAGAATAAACCTCTGGTTCCAAATCATAGTCGAACATGGTCTTGAAGGCTGTCATCTCCGGATTCATAATCATGATATTGCTCGTAATACCATTCTTGCGAAGCGTAACACCTTCATCGGCTACTGCTACGGCAAGATAATCCACACGATGATCCTGCAATGTCTTGGCGATCTCTACCGCTCCGGCTCCATAACCATCCGCCTTGATCATGCATACCAACTTGGTCTCTGGTTTCATGAACGAACGGTAATAGTTCAGATTGGCCACTACTGCATTCAGATTTACCTCCAATGTGGTTTCATGCACCTTTTTCACGAGTAATTCAGTCAACTGGTCAAAGCCAAACTGACGGGCACCCTTCAGCAGGATAACCTCATCGCGCAAGGAAGCGAACACCTCACTCTTGATAAAGTCCTCAATATTACGGAAGAAGAATTTCTCTGAAATCTGAATCTCATCACTCTGTTCATACAACTGCGGACCGACACCGATGAATTTGACCACACCACGCTTACGGCATAAGTCAGAGACCTCTTTGTACAAGTCCTTAGGATTCTCACCGCTCTGGAAGATATCACTGAGTATCAACGTATGACGGCGACCCTTATGATCTGGACGGCGACTCATAAAGTCGAGAGCAATATCGAGTGAATTGATGTCTGAGTTGTAACTGTCATTGATCAAAGTGCAACCATGCTGTCCTTCCTTGACTTCCAATCGCATAGCTACCGGTTCAAGAAGTGACATACGCTTATCCACTTCCTCTGCAGTCAACCCCAACTTACGGGAAACAACTGCCGCTATAATAGAATTGGTGACAGAAGCCTCATCAATAAAAGGTAGAGAATAGCTATCCTCTTCACCTTTATATATATAGGTAATAATAGACAGATTACCCTTTTTCTCTATATTTTTCACATAGAAAGGAGCAGCAGAATCCTTCAAGGACCAATACAGTTTTTCACCCTTGTAATCATGATATTCGCCTACCACCCTGGCAACAATTTCATCATCACCATTATAGACGATAGTTTCTGCATCATGGAAAAGAATGATCTTCTCACGACACTTAGCCTCCAAAGACTCGAAATTCTCCTGATGCGCAGAACCCAAATAAGTAAGCACGGCTATCGTTGGCTGAATGATGTCACGAAGAGCAAGCATCTCGCCAGGCTGACTGATACCAGCTTCAAAGACACCAACCTCAGTCTGCTCGTTCATCAACCAGACAGACAAAGGCACACCTATCTGAGAATTGTAGCTGCGCGGACTGCGGGTGACAAACATATTTGGAGAAAGCAACTGATGAAGCCATTCCTTGACCATAGTCTTACCATTGGAACCAGTAATGCCCACGATAGGAATATTAAATTCATCACGATGGCGCTCTGCCAGACGCTGCAGAGCTTCCAGCGTATTAACCACCTTCAGGAAATTAGCTTCCGGATAGTCAGAAGCATATCCTTTAGGAACATTAGTAACTACGAAATTTCTAACACCACGACGATACAACTCAGGAATGTAGTTGTGACCATCATTACGCTCTGACTTCAAGGCGAAGAACAGAGTTTCCTCTGGGAAACAGAGTGAACGGCTATCGGTCAATATGAAACCGATATTCGTATCCTTGTCTCCATAGCGACGCGCACCTATCAGTGTGGTTACCTTTTCGATAGTATAAGTCATTATCTTACTTTTTAAAATATTCTATATGTGATAATCATGTCATTTCCCCAACTGGTACTTTTCCATGAATTTCCGTTCTTTTTCCTGTGCATTGGCAAGAAACTTCTTGTATTCCTCACTCTCTGGATTGAAAGGTCGGTGTCCAAGGGCTTCACGGATAGGTTTCCATTCCTCTAAAAAGTCCTCGGCAGTCTTGCCAAAGTAAGCCATTTGGAACTTCTGCCAGATATATTCCACGGCCAGTTCGCTCGGATGAAGCATATCTTCCTTGTAAAAGCGATAATCTCTCAGTTCGTCACAGAGAATTTCATAGGCAGGGAAATAGCGCACCACTTCTGGAAAGCGCTGGCAAAGTATATCTGCCGCTAAAAGAAGCGTGGCCTTGGAAAGTTGACTACCATGGAATCCATATTTCTGGTAACGGATAGGACTCACCGTCACGATGATGTGCCTGACTCCTTGACCGAGTAATGCCAAAACCGCCTTGGAAAGTTCTACCACGCATTCACCCACACTCAATTCCTTTTCTTCAAACAGGCGTTGCGGACGCTTCTGACAGTTATCCACCACTTCACCCGTTTCCTTCAGGATATATACATGATTGGTTCCGAGCGTAAAGACAGCCACATCCACTTTTCGGTCTTGGTTCTGATATTCAGTACCAGCCTCCAAACCTGCGGTACAAGGTTCCCCCTTGAGATACCGGTCCACAGAGTGATATACGCTCGTAGGATTGTACATGACTCCGTATGGATTGACCATGGCACGGAAGCGATTCTCGACAAAACGATTGCCGAGATGATCCGCAAAACAACTGCCCACGAAAAGCAGTCTGTCAGAAGGCTGTATCTCAAAGTCAGCCTTTTCTATGTTCACTTCCGTTCTAAAGTCCATATTGCTTATTTTTCTGTTACTTTATTTTTCTTCCATTCAAAGAATAAACCTGCGAGCAAGAGAATCAACAGTACACCGTAGCCCACATAAGCAATGGTCTCTGTTGTCTTCAGGGATGCAGGGTGGAAATCAAGTACCACCTTGTGAGTTCCCGGTTTTACATTCAGGGCACGCAAGATATAATTCACTCTGCCCAATTCTGCAGGCTGTCCGTCTATCGTAGCCGTCCAACCAGGATAATATATTTCAGAGAACACGATGACACCACCCTTGTTGGAAGTAACCTCATAAGTCAGATTATTTGGCTTATATTGAGTCATCTTCACAATAGAAGTATCATCCTGAGGCACACTTTCACCGAGTTGCTGTTTGAACTTCGCATCAGCTACAGCTTCATGTCGCAAATTGATCTTTCCTACCTTATCAATCTCCTCATTGGCATTTTCTGCATAGCTTACCTTATCAACAAACCAAGCATTGCCATAGGCATAAAGATTCTGCACAGGCACAGTCTGTCCACCCTGCAAAGGCATGATGAAGTACTTCGTGTTGAGCATATTGAGCACAGGGAATATGCTGTCGCCATTCACCTTCGTCATGTCACCACCAGCCTCAGCTACAGCCTTCATCGCCTTCTGCATCTCTGGAGAGATATAAGCTTCTATCATCTCCGCATAACGACGGAGTTTGGCTGGATGATAACCACCAACGCTCTTATGATAATATGAAGTTTCGTTCTCATTGAAGGTATTGGATGCCATATTGAGTACACGATAATCAAGCGACTTGTCTCTGCAGATCATCTTATCGGTCTCAGTCATTTGCTGTGGAGTATCACGCACGCTCTTCTCCACGAACATATCATCATAGAGATAACGCTTGTTGACCATCCACATATCTACCAAACAGAGTACAGCAATACCAGCAATCATAAATTCCTTGCCCAACTTCTTCATCTTATAAAGGAAGAGGAAGGCCGAGCCAATGACGATAACCCAGAAAGAACGCCAACAATCGGAAGTAAAGATACCCTTTCTGATTTCAGTCAGATTGCTGATGATAGGTCCCTGATATTCTGCAGGAAGCTGCTGCAAAGCCTGAAGTTCCTGTGCAGACACGAAATCTGAGAAGAACAGGCCTGGTGCCAAGGCAAAGAGGAGACAGAAACCTGCTGTCAGTCCGAAACTTGCATAAACGAGTTTGGCCTTGGTAGTCAATATTTCCGGTTCATCCACGACCTTCTTGAGTGCCATCATCGCCAACAGAGGAATGGTAAACTCAGCAATCACAAGGATGGAAGCCACCGTCCTGAATTTGGCATACATCGGAACGTAATCCAAGAAGAAATCCGTAAACGGCATGAAGTTTCTACCCCATGAGAGAAGTACACTGAGGATGGTCGCCGCCAACAAAGCCCACTTCATCGGCCCCTTCACGATGAATAAGCCCAAGATGAAGAGCATACAGACGAAAGCGCCTACATATACAGGACCGCTTGTTCCAGGCTGGTTGCCCCAATACTGTCCGAGTTGCTGATAAATCTGTACAAAGTTAGGATCCGCTTTTTCCATTGCCTTTGTGTTCTGTGCCAAAGGAACAGAAGCGCCACCCTTTGCATCCGGAATCATGAGCGTCCAAGTCTCGTCAATACCATAACTCCACTGGGTTATATAGTCTCTATCCAAACCGCTATTGGTCTGGTTAGCAGCGTTTTTCTTCACAAGTTCACTCTTTCCACGCATAGACTCCTGACCGTACTGCCAAGTATGATACAGGTTGGAAAGATTGAGCGATATACCGATGGCGGCACCCACGATACAAGCCGCAGTAGCCTTACCGAAGCGAGCCATTTCCTTCTTCTTATAGGCATCCCACAAGAATGCGAGAATCATAAAGAAGATGATAAAGAGGTAATAATAAGTCATCTGCACGTGGTTGGCATTGACTTCAAAGGCTGCAAAGATAGCTGTAACAAGCAATCCCCACAAATATTTACCACGATAAGCCAATACGACACCTGCAATCATAGGAGGCAAATAAGCCAAAGCCATCACTTTCCAGATGTGTCCGGCAGCAATGATGATGAAGAAATAGGACGAAAAAGCCCAGATGATAGATCCCAATGCTGCTAATGACTGTCGGAAGTTAAAGGCTCTCAACAGGATATAGAATCCTAAGAGGTATGCAAATACATACCACACATAGTCAGGCAACCAGAGATGATAGGCATTGACAGCCTGCTGCAAAACAGTGCCACTCTCATAAGATGGTGACATCTGATAGGTTGGCATTCCGCCAAAAACAGAGTTTGTCCAACGGGTCACCTCGCCAGTCTGTTGCTGGAAAAGTTCCTTTTCATGTCCCAGTCCCTTGCCTGCTGCAGCATCATGACGGAACAGGATGCGCCCGTCCATGTCGGCTGGCATGAAATAAACAAAGGAGACAACTGCAAATACGATTACTACCAGAATATCCAGTAGATACTTCTTCAAAAATTTCATTATTCTTATAAACGTTTATAATTTGAGTGCAAAGATAGTGCAAAATGAAGACAATACAAAATAAAAAAGGTAGTTTTTGCTATTTTTAGTGTTAAAGAAATAACTTAAGAAGCATTCAGACTTGCCTGAAATGGATCTGTAGAAGATGGTATTACCCATTATAATAGGGAATTCCCCTTTTCTTTTAGGGATTCTCTAATTGCAATATGAGAAAAGATACGTACTTTTGCAACATCAGAAAAAGAGTCCAACATCATACAAGGAGCTCTTTATATATAATAAGGTATAACTAATAAATTGATGAAAAATATGAAAAAAATTACATTTATCCTGATGGCTCTCTTGCTCATCGCAATGCCATCCTCAGCTCAACACTATACACAGAGCAGATATTACAACAAGCAAACTGGTCATCTCGACTACGGCCGTCACTACAATGATTACCCTGACTCCTACTTCGGATTCAGGATTGGTCCTTCTTTCTCTTACGTCAATTCGGATGATAGCAGACTGGATGGTGGTAATTGGCAAACTGGTCTCAACGTGGGAGTTGTGGCAGGTGTCGCACTTTCAAATGCCCAGCCTCTTTATCTAGAAGGAGGCTTGTTCTATACAGAGAAAGGCGGCAAGAAAGATTTGACTAATGACAAGAAGATGACCTACGACCTCAACTACATAGAAATTCCACTTGTACTGAAATATAAGTACAATATCGATCCACACTTCTCGCTCCAACCATTTTTTGGAGGATATTTCGCTTTAGGAGTTGGTGGAAAGATTAAGAACTTCGAACAGAGAGAAGCTCAAAACTCATTTAATGACGATAACTTCCGCCGGGTAGATGGAGGACTCCGTCTGGGTTGTGGCGTGCAATACGATATGTTCTATGCCGACCTTACCTACGATATCGGTCTGGCAAACATCTGTCATGATACCTTCGACACATCCCATAATGGAGGACTGCAACTCAACTTTGGTGTTAACTTCTAAGGTTTTATCAGATATTTTTCGTAACTTTGCAGCCGATTTTAATATCGGCAAATTCTCAATCGGAAAAGTTACAATAAATATATGAAAATAGGAATTATCGTTGCGATGGACAAGGAGTTCACGCAACTCAAGACATTATTGACAGAATCACAGACTGAGCAGAAGAACCACAAGGATTTCGTGATTGGAAAAATTGGCAACAATGAAGTTGTCATGCAACAGTGCGGCATCGGCAAGGTAAACAGTACCATCGGTGCCGTAGAAATGATAGACAATTACCATCCAGACCTGGTGATCTCATCCGGTGTTGCGGGTGGAGCAGATATCAACCTCAACGTTACTGAGGTTGTAGTGGCAACAGAGTGTGTATATCATGACGCTTATTGCGGCGATGAATGTGAATTTGGACAGATTTTGGGTATGCCAGCCACCTTCAAGACTCCAAAGGAGTATGTAGAGAAGGCACTTGCCATCAATCATCTTCCAGACAACATCCATCCTAAGATATATGCAGGACAGATTGTCAGTGGAGAGTGGTTTGTAGATAGTAAGGAGAAGATGCGCTCTATCCTGGAGCACTTCCCTCATGCAATGGCTGTCGATATGGAGAGTTGCTCTATTGCCCAGACCTGCCATATATACAAGACTCCTTTCATCTCCTTCCGTATTATCAGTGATGTACCACTCAAAGACACCAAGGCGCAGCAGTATTTCGATTTCTGGGCTAAGATGGCAGAAGGTTCTTTCAATGTAACCAAAGCGTTCTTGGAGAAATTATAAATGAGAAATGACAAATTAGAAATTATGAACAAGATACCAAGTTTTACTATCAATCATAACAAGTTGCTCCGCGGTATATACGTTAGCCGTAAGGACGAAATTGGAAACGAAGTTGTCACTACTTTCGATATCCGCATGAAAGTACCTAATCAGGAGCCTTGTCTCCACAACGGTGCCATCCACACGATTGAGCACCTCGCTGCCACCTATCTCCGCAATGACGAAGAGTGGAAAGACCGCATCGTATATTGGGGTCCGATGGGTTGTCTCACAGGTAATTACCTCCTCGTCAAAGGAGACTTGGAAAGCAAGGATATCGTTGAGTTGATGAAGCGCACCTTCAAGTTTATCGCAGACTTCGAAGGCGAGATTCCAGGACAGGCTGCCAAGGACTGTGGCAACTATCTGCTCCACGACCTGCCTATGGCAAAATACGAGTCCAAGAAATATCTCGAAGAGGTCTTAAACGTTATCAAGGAAGAAAACTTGATTTATCCTACACAAGAATAAGATTAGGAAAGGCCTGACTGAAATCAGGAAAAGTCAAAGACTGAAATATAGAAAAAGCATCTTAAGATACATTTGCGAGTATCTTAAGATGCTTTTTTTACCACTTGAGTTTACCATACTTCTCCTTATACCACAACTGCCAACCATTCACTAAATTCTGCCAAACCACATAGGCACCTGGAGCTACGGCAGCCAACGGATTCAGGAAAGTAAGGGTGAGCCAGATACCCACTATCGTATTCTTCTGACCTAAAGCCTGTCCTGCACTAATGCTCGCATCAAAATGACGTCCCACCGCCTTACCGATGGCAAACTGGATAAGACAGACGAAAAGCGGAACGATCAGAAGCAGAACAAGAATCCAACCGGATACCGTAGCATGAAGGATATTACGCACCGTCTCGCCCATCAGAATCGTCAGATTGAAGCACCACATATAAAATCCCAAATCTTTTACGCTCTTTACTTTATCCACAAACTTCGGCAAGAATCTGCGACTCAATAGGGCTAAAAGTAATGGCACCACCAAAACCGTGGTCACATTCCTAAACACCATCAAACTCATATAAAGAAAGGATACATCAGCACCTTTTTCTACCATCGGGAAAAGAGAAGGGATGATAACCATCGTGAAAATATTGGCTATCACCGTATAGGTAGTAAGCGAGCCGATAGAGCCGCCCAATTTTTCTGTTACCACAGCCACAGCTGCTGCAGTAGGACAAATAAAACAGATGAAAGCGCCCTCCAGTATCAGTTTCGTATTATAGTCGTTACCAAACTCAAAGATGAGTACTACCATCACCAAAGCCAAAGAAGTTCTAATCAGTTGCAATATAAAATGCCAGGCTTTAGGCTTCATTTCCTTTATTTCTATCTTACAAAACGTAACATAAAGCAAAGCAAACAATACAATCGGCATCAGACTGACCAAATGAGGTCCGACCGCCTCATCCAATGGTTCCAAGAAAGGAACGTATGCAAAAATCAAATAACCCACTGCTCCTATGACCAGCGAACAGGGCAAGGAAAACTTCCTGAAAAAATTCCACAACTTCATAATTACGTGATTTTGAGTCCTATTGAATAACCCATGACTGTATGTCCAAACAGAGTTGAAATTCAAGTGCAAAAGTACAATAACTCAAATCCTCTCCATATCGGAAACATCCGATAGGAGAGGATTTCTCTTTTCATTTATATCCTTAAAGCTATACTTAATTAGTCTTTATTGCTACGCTTACGCTCCAAGTGATCAAGGATTACCTTGCGCATACGCATGCTCTTAGGAGTTACCTCCACATACTCGTCCTCACGGATATACTCCAAGCACTCCTCAAGACTCATTACGGTCTTTGGAATCACACGAGCCTTATCGTCTGAACCAGAAGCACGGACGTTGGTCAACTGTTTTGCCTTAGTCACATTGACGACAAGGTCGTTTTCGTGAACATGCTCACCAACTACCTCACCGGCATAAACCTCCTCACCTGGGTCGATGAAGAACTTACCACGATCCTGAAGCTTATCAATAGCATAAGCATAAGCAGTACCAGTTTCAAGTGCAATCATACTACCATTAGAACGGCGGTTGATTTCACCCTTGAATGGCTGATACTCCTTGAAACGGTGAGCCATGATAGCCTCACCCTGAGAAGCAGTCAGCACATTGGTACGAAGACCGATGATACCGCGAGAAGGAATATCAAACTCGATATCCACACGCTCACCCATGTTCAGCATAGAAGTCATGTCACCCTTGCGACGGGTAACCATATCAATCATCTTAGAAGCAAACTCCTCTGGCACGTTGATGGTCAACTCCTCGATAGGCTCGCACTTCACGCCGTCAATCTCCTTGTAGATTACCTGAGGCTGACCCACCTGCAGCTCGTAGCCCTCGCGGCGCATGGTCTCGATGAGCACAGAGAGATGGAGCACACCACGACCTGATACAATCCACTTATCGGTGGTATCCTCGTAAGGCTGAACACGAAGAGCCAGGTTCTTCTCCAACTCCTTGTTCAAACGCTCCTGGATATGGCGGGAAGTACAGAACTTACCCTCCTTACCGAAGAATGGAGAATCGTTGATAGTGAAGAGCATACTCATGGTTGGCTCATCAACAGCGATTGGAGGAAGTGGCTCTGGATTCTCATAATCACAGATGGTATCACCAATCTCAAACTTCTCCAAACCGACAACTGCACAGATATCACCAGAATCTACATGATCAGTCTTCTTGTGACCCATACCCTCGAATGTATGAAGTTCCTTAATCTTGGTCTTCTCCTGTGTACCATCACGATGGCAGATTGTCACATTCATGGCATCCTTCAGAGTACCACGATGAACACGACCTACAGCGATACGGCCTGTATAAGAACTGTAGTCGAGAGAAGTAATAAGGAGCTGAGGAGTACCCTCCAACTGCTTAGGAGCAGGGATAACCTCTACAATCTTGTCGAGCAAATAGTCGATGTTGTCTGTAGGATTGTTGTAATCCTCTCCCATCCAACCATTCTTGGCAGAACCATATACTACAGGGAAATCAAGCTGATCCTCAGTAGCATCAAGGTCGCACATGAGATCGAATACCATCTCATAAACTTCCTCAGGACGGCAGTTAGGCTTATCCACCTTATTAACAACAACGATAGGCTTCAGACCGAGCTGCAAAGCTTTCTGCAACACGAAACGGGTCTGAGGCATAGGGCCCTCGAAAGCGTCAACAAGCAAGAGACAACCGTCTGCCATATTGAGTACGCGCTCCACCTCACCACCGAAGTCGGAGTGTCCAGGAGTATCGAGGATATTGATTTTAACACCTTTCCAATTGATAGATACATTCTTTGAAAGAATGGTTATACCACGCTCACGCTCCAAATCATTGGAATCGAGCACTTCGCCGCTATTATCCTGGCCGTCACGGAACAGCTTTCCGGCGAGCATCATCTTGTCCACCAAGGTAGTCTTACCATGGTCAACGTGTGCAATAACTGCAATGTTTCTAATGTCTTGCATTTCCTTTACCTTAAATACTTAATGAATTTGGGTGCAAAATTACAAAAAATTCCCGAAAAATTTGCATAATTCACTGAAAAGTTGTACCTTTGCACCGCATTTTAACGGAAACCACCGTGAGGAAGGTCCAAAAGATGCATAACATTCATTCATAATAATTAAATTTTAAGTATCACAGCTATGTATTTAGACAAAGCAAAAAAAGAAGAGATCTTTAGCAAGTACGGAAAGTCTAACTCTGATACTGGTTCAGCTGAGAGCCAGATAGCATTGTTCTCATACCGTATTGCTCATTTGACGGAACATGTAAAGAAGAACCGTAAAGATTATACTACAACACGTTCTCTGACACAGCTTGTAGGAAAGCGTCGCGCATTGCTCGATTACTTGTACGACCGCGATATCAATCGCTACCGTGCCATCATCAAGGCTCTCGGTCTTCGTAAGTAATCTGAAAGCAATTTGCTTTAAGACATTGAATCCCATCATTCTCATTGAGAGTGATGGGATTTTTTTATTTAGAAAAGTGCTACCGATACAAACGGCTATATATAATAAGGAGGAAAGTCAATATGTTGACATAACAGAATATTGCCCAAATTGTAGTCCTTAGTTTGGGCACTCGTTGCCCGCCTCGTGATCCCTCGTTGCTCGTCTCTTGTTCACCAGCTCCCCATCACGTGGTCCCCGAGGGACCGCTTGAAGGGCATAGTAGGAACTTCTGGAGGGGTGACTTTTCTGATTTCAGTAGACACTTTTTTACTTTATAAACTAAAAAGTTTGACACTATCAATTTCATAAAACTGAAATAGAAGACACTCTGACTTTTCCTGACTATTAATTGGAACGAAGTTAGAAAATATAATGTTTCCCTTATAAAGGAAAGATTTTATGCAAAACTTTCCTTTATAGAGGAAACTTTTTGGTATTTTCTTTCCCCTTATAAAGGAAATTTTGTATATTTGCACCCATATTTCAGTAAAAAACTATAATATGGATAAAAATATAGCTAAGAAATTGATATTAGAGAACCAACAAATGGTAAAAGAATTGAGTTTCGTAAGGCGCAATGTCGAATTTGAACCTCATTCATGCTACGTATTGGTAGGTCTTCGCCGGGCTGGTAAGTCATATATGCTATACCAACGCATACATGACCTATTACAACAAGGCCATTCCATAGAAGAAATTCTCTACTTCAACTTTGAAGATGACCGTTTAGCAGACATCCAACTCAGTGACCTCGACCTCATCAAACAAGCATACGAAGAATTATTTGCCCATAAGCCAACCTTCATGCTTGACGAGATTCAATTAGTGGATGGTTGGGAAAAGTTTGCACGCCGACTTGCAGACCATAAATACCTTGTTTATATTACTGGAAGCAATGCAAAGATGTTGAGCAAAGAAATTTCCACAACTCTTGGCGGACGTTATATAGTTCAAAATGTATTTCCATTTTCCTTCATAGAATTCCTCCAATCCAAGAACATCCAATTAGAAAAGCAGTGGGAATACCTTGACAACGCTCCTATCAAACGAACTTTCAATGAATATTTCCACTTTGGAGGATTACCAGAGTTAGTCATTCGAGAAAAATCATTCAAGCGTCAATGGTTAGGCAATCTATACAACAAGATATATTTTGGCGACTTAATCAGTAGATACAATATACGTAACACTACAGGATTAAAAGTATTAGTCAGGAAATTAGCTGAGAGCATAAAACAGCCACAAAGCTACAATCGTCTTGCAAATATCGTATCTACAGTAGCAGGAAAGGTCAAGCAAGAAACTATCGTAGATTACCTTGAATACATCAAGGAAACTTGCATGATTTTCTCCATAGAAAACATTGAGGCAAAATTGCAAGACAAGATTTCTAACAAGAAATACTATTTCATCGACAATGGCATACTGAACCTCTTCTTGCTAGACCCCGAAACATCCCTGTTGGAAAACATGGTCGCCATCTACCTTTACGAGAAGTATGGGGACGACCTTTATTACTATAATGACAACATAGAGGTTGACTTTTGCCTATTTGAACACGGCAAAGCCATTCAAGTATCCTATAATATACAGGATGATGACACTTACGAACGAGAGACCAAAGCCTTACTCGCATATGCCAAACGCTTCGATTGCAAGGAGTTGTTTATCATCACGATGGATGAAGAAAAAGAGATTAACCTCGACGGCAATATCATCCAAATTATACCACTTTGGAAAATGCTATTGAAAGGGATATAAATAGTTGAAGGGCTGCAAAGAGCCCTTCAACTATCTAATATTATAGATTATCTTTCCAAGAGCCTTTCTTTAGCACAGGACTCTTAGGCAAGAAACGTTTCGGAGAGAAGCGATTTGGATTCTCTATGGAAGCCTTCACCATGTAATTGATATTACCTAAAGATTCCGTTTCCCTACCCTGCCCCTTAGCTTGAGAAGCAGACTTAGAAGTTGCCAAGTCAAATTCCACAAAATCTTCATGAGAATATTTATAAGAAGGATCCGACAAAGTCATAACACGCTTATAAATTGCCTCACGAGAAGGAGCATTGAAAGGAGTGTCATTATAGCGCATCATACTATTCTCCGTTGGACGATAGCAACCTTTACCATATAAGAATGCGCCTTCATAACTTCCGATATTTTCTGAAGTGTATCTGCTATCGTTAAGATAATCCTTCCAAGTACTTTGTGAACCCTGGTTATAATCTACATTCATATACCAATCCTTAGCATGAGCCTTATCAAGTTCATCCTTACGTTCCGTAGGAAGAGTGAGGTTTTCATTACTAGACTCTATATATTCGTCTGCCAAATGTGCAAAACCATGCCCACCTGCCTCATGATTGAGTATTGTTGATACTCCATCCATACAATAAGCCACAAAGGAACCATCTTCATACATTGTAGTATAACTACGATCAACAGAAGCATCAACGTTATAAACAACTACTACCATTGCTTTATCTGCAGCATCACCCAAGGCTTTTTTTGCATATCTAAAAGCAGCATCATCATGTTTGCAGATTGCACGTTTTGCATCCGAAAAGAACTCAGCATTTGGTGAAACGACCTTTACTCCCTTTACATTAAAATGATCTCGTAACGACTTATATGGCTCTACTGCAAAGAATTGTTCCATTGCCGCATTCATTTTTCGCTCATATTTTCCTCCAACAGCCATATCTTTATCAACAAAGCCATCTCCCATAAATACCAAATCTATCCCACTTTCCTTATCTGCATTCTGCATAGTAAAGACCTCTCCATCTTTTGAATAATCAGAAGATGTATAATAAGCCGTCCCTTCTATTTTTTCTCCAAAATACTCTTCTATAAACGGAATAACATCTGAGTAGTTTTGTGTTATAGATTGAAAAACAATATTCCCATGAGCATCAACAGCAAAAATAGATGGTGTCGATGTGAAACCGATAAGAGCTACAATATTATTACTAGTATTTCCACCAGACCAATTAACAGAACAATTTTTCCATGGAATATTTGCATCTTCCAAATATTTAAGATAAGTCTCATCATCTACACATGGAACAGCAAGAGAAGAACAAAGCCAAGACATTCCTAATATATCCAAGCCTTTGTCGTGCAATTGATTGTAAGCAGGAATTAGCTTTTTATTAAAATCTTTAGAAAAAGGGCACCAAGACTCCCAATAATATATTAAAGTCAATTTATTTTGATAGAGTTCTGCATTTGTATGCAAATTGCCATCAAGATCAACCACCCTATAGTTCGTCATTGGAATTTTCTTATTAGACCAATAATCGAGATATTCTTTATTTGTCCCATCATGAGGAAGCCCTAAGAAATTCGGCCAAAAATCTCGAAATCTTGGATGTTTCTCCGCCCATTCTGGTACTTTCCAGTCATCAGTCAAATGCCAAAAGCGCAAGCTATAAGGGTCTGCATAAAAGACATAGTTCATTATGTCCGACCAAGGGTGTTCTGGTAACGGTCCATTTATTGAACCTTTATTTTCACAAAAGTTAAAACTTCGCAATTTTTTCAAACATTCTGGCAAATCACCACTTATTTGATTAGAATTCAGGAATAAGCTATTAAGATTTTTCAATTTAGCAAAAGCTGCGCCAGGTAATTCACCGACCAAATTATTATTACTTAAATCAAGCCAAGTTACAGTCCATTCACCAGTTCCATTTGGATAAACACGTATTCCATACCATTCAGATAATGGTTTATCTGTTCCCCAATTGGTTTTATTCGTCCAATTCTCACCACCTAAAGCATTAAAAATTTCCATCAAAGCTTCACGCTCTTCTTTTTCTGAGAACTGAGTGAGATGTTCTATTTCTACATGAGGATTTGAACATAGCTTTTCAGACAACACATTCTTTGTTTTAGAATCATACCATCTAAAATAAACTTGCCCATCAGCATTAATGCCTGTCTTTAACAAATTATTTGTTGGAAGATTAAAACCTGTTCCATATTGCTCTTCACAAATAAACAAACCATTGCTATTAGTTTGTGCAAAACAATTTACAAAAGTAGTAAGCTGTACAAAAAATAAAAAAATAAGACGTCTCATGGCTTTAAAAATTTAAATGTTTTTCTATTTCCGACTTTAACTATATATGCACCTGTAGAAAGATTGGTTGTAATTATACTAACACTACCATTACCTCCTACTTTCAGCGTACTCACGACTCTTCCTTCTGCATTAAATACTGCAATTACTTCGTTAGAAGCTAAACCTTTGAGCAAATAACCATCAGATATTCCTTCGATATAAACATCATTGTTTGTAGGCAAGTGCAGAATACCTGTCACCTTATCCTTTTCAATTTCTGTATAAACAAAGCCATTCATATCATTCAAACTCAAAACTATTGGTTTTAAGTTCACTGCAGAAATTGTCATTTCATTATTAACCTTAAAATCAAATGTTAGCTCTTGTTCTAAACTGACAAAAATACTCCCTTCAATATGGCAAATGCGAAAAGCCTTCACCAACTCTTGCGCCTGTAGTGATACAAAACTCACACACGACAACAATAAACAAAATAAGAATCGAATCATAATCCTATAAATATAAACATTTTAGAGTCCATGCGACAAGCACAAGGACTCTAAAAATCATGAATTTAATAATAAACAATAGTTCTTGTTTCTACAGCAGGGTCACTGCCTGTTGCCCCATAGCCTGTACGCTTTGTCCAGTTGCCATGCTCATCAACAGATGAATACTCATAGTCCATGTTGGTCTCAAAGTGCTCAGTTTCCTCTGCTCCCATCTCTGTGAACTCTCCCTTCTGATGACGATGGGTGAGAAGACCTTTCTTATCATACTTATATGTATAGACATCGTGTCCCTCACCAGATTCAACTTGCATCTTCTTCAAGCGTCCTGTCTCGGAATCGAAAGTCAAGATGTGATTATCTGCACATCCCATTTCACCCCAAACATAGGAAGCAATGCGACCATTCTTATCACGCTCATGACCTTCAAGAGAACTAAGAGGCTTGCCATTGTACTTAACCCACTTACCTTGTTCGTCAAAAGCAAGATTATGGGTGGTACCATACTCGTCCTTCCACTTGCAGCTCTTCACATTTCCATGTAAGTCGAAGGCTGCCAAATCACCCTTACCGCCCAGAGTAGGGTCTTCCTTCTCCACTTCTTGCTCAGCATTCTGAGCTACACTGTCAGCAGAAAGAGTATCTGCTACTTGCACACTGTCATTTGCAGTCTGCTCATTCGCCTTGTTACCTGTTCCCTTGCAAGAGAACATCACTGTAGCAAAAGCTACAAAAACAAAGAATGCCGTTGTTCTAAAAAACTTTTTCATACGATAATCAACAATTGGTTAATAGACATTTACATTCACACTAACAATCTACATTTTTCTTAAATAAGACTATCAAGGCAAAGGCGAATAGGATTTCTCCTAAACGCCTATGTTTTGATTATTTTGTTACATTTATATCAAAGAATCTAACCTTATCATCGGTAAGAGGATAACTATCTGAACGACATGTCATTTCTCCACTCAGTACAGAAGCAGAGGCATAGAAGCCTTCAACCTTACAAGTAATTGTAGCACTTTGACCAGCTTTCAAAGGTAATGTGACGTAATAGTTATAGTTATCACTACCATTTAGAGAGTATGCTGTATGATTATAGCTATTGCCTTGATTATCCTTAAATTGCCAAGAATTAAACGTAATGTCTGCTATATCTACCGAAGAAACATTTTTCACCTTGAAGGTAAAATAGCAGAAATTTGCATTATTCTCCTTTTTAAAAACACAACTTACGTCATCAAATTGCAGCCCATTGTCATTGGTTTGGAATCCATAAGAAAGGATACGGTTGTCTGTAACAGACAACTTGTTCAAGGCAACCTCTCCAGAAAAGTCCAATTCTGAAGCATTGGCAAGGAATGTAACATTCACTCGTTTGGAAGAATTGGTCTTATCATAGTCTGGCACTATGAAACTTCCAGTTATAGTCTCCTTTTTCTTAATAGCTACCGTCTTATAATAATTAGTGAATCCACCATTTACGGCAACATCCGCAGAACTATAATGATTACCGAGGTCATCATCAGCTTTTACCGTTTTAAGTTCTACGTTCTGCAAATCCTTACCACTGATATTCTTCAGAGTAAAGTCGATGCGAAGTTTACTACCAACACGCTCACAACTAGTTACTCTCATATCAAAGTAATCAGAAAACTCTGGCTCTTTGTCACCAGTTAGTTCGTCACAAGATGCAAAAGCCAATACAGCCAAAAGCATCAACATCAAATACTTGAATTGTTTCATACGTAAATAATTTACATCATTTTCCTCACTTGGCTCCACAGCGAAGAACTTAAAAATAAGATATTATAATTAAACGACAAGAGAGCCTTCCATACCAAAACACCCCTTGTATGGAACTGTCGTTTATACTTTTGCAGCATCCCCATAATATTATTTTATTAAGACCATTAATAACTATATCGAATTAGGTTTTAAGGTTGCTTTATAACACTATCACAATTGAAAGGCAATAGTCATTTTACTATGATAGAAAAAGGCTGTCACCCTTCAATTTATTACTTTGAAGGATAATAAGTAATAGTCCTTGTCTCTACCCAAGAAGAACCGTTAATTCTCTTTGCAAGTCTCTTCGTCCAATTACCTTTAGCGTCCTTAGCTTGAACGGTATAAGTAACTTTTATGGTAGAAGTTTTTTCCGTATCATAATTCTCTATTTTAGAACTGGTAGAGTTAACGTAGCCATCTAAATCATAAGCAAATGTGGTCTCTATCAGCATACCACCATCCTCATAAGTATGCTTTGCCAATTTACCTTTGGCATTGTAAACAAAGGTATCTTCTCCACTACCTGGAGTATAATAGGCAGTATAAAGTTCTCCACTAGTAATGCGCCCTTTTGCATCCCTAGAACATTCTGAATAAAGAGCATTACCACCCATTTTAACAAAAGTACCTCCATTCCACTTTAAGCAACGTCCATTCTGAGCAAAAACAACCACCTCCTTGTTGTTATCTTTAGAAAATCCCTTATAGATACAACCAGCCTTATGATTTACCCAAGTACACTGCTTTACTTTCCCTTTCAAGTCAAAAGCTGTCAAATCACCTTGTGCCTTTACCAAACTTGGCATCATCATCAAGAAAAATGCCAACATTAAACGAACTATATTTTTCATTATTTCTTATGTTTTAAATGTCTTTACTTGAAGTTGATATTACGCATTTCGATATAGTATTTATCCTCAAAAGGAATCTTGATGTAGCTAAAGCCTGTAACATTAGCAGGAACATTCTGTATTGTAAAGGTTGCTTTTACAGGAATCTCTGGTTGAAGAGTTTGAGCGGCCAGTTTCACCTTAGGGGTATAAGAATTTCCTTCCGCATCATAAGCAATATGTTTTCCGTATTCTATGTTTAGACCTTTAGCTGAGCTTGATAGATTTTTAAAAGCCACATTAACCGTTACGGTATTTCCTACACGAGTGCAATTATTGTATTGAACATACAATGTAGGAAGCGAACAGTAAATGTTGCTAAAGTTCGTATTCTGTGCAAAAGTAACAGGAAGATTTCTCACTTCTAATTGTAGCGACTTGTTAATATCAGAAGAACCTTGACCTTTAGCATCGTGGCAGGTAAACTTCAAAGACTGGATTGAAGTATATTTCTTATCATAATTCTTTACAAACACATAGCCCTTGACAGGAATGCCTACAGGCAAACTCTTCACGTAACCAGCATCTTCCCCATTAATATAGCCCTCTATCTCATGATTTTTTCCATCAGGACTATAAGCAACACGATAGCTTTCCGTGTGTGGACCAGTAGAACCAATTCCAAGTTGCACATCAGAAGAAGTATTGTTGGTCAACAACAATCTTACGATAACGTCCTCTCCCCAATGTTCGCAACCAGTTACCTTCAAGTCAACTCCATAAGCAGTAAAGCTAGCACCTATCCCCGTCTTGTAACCAAGAGAATTACTAGATGAAGAACTAGATAGACTACTAGAGCTACTATTCGTTGAACTATTGTTTGTGTCAGTAGTCAACACTTTCTCAGCTACCTTTCCTAATGTTTTCCAAAAGCTTTGGGCAGCAACATCTTGAACATTCGCAAGAGCCAAAACCATAGTTAAGGCTACCATCATTTTCTTTTTCATATCTTACTTTTTGTTGATTAAGCAATTTAAAATACAGCAAGGTTTACTTCTTCTCCAGCATCCCCTTTGGAATATAAGCAGTAAAGATAGTCCCTACCCCATTTACGACAATGCCGATTCTTGACTGTCCTTTGATGCGGCATACAAAACCTTCTAGACCTGCGAACTTTCCATCCACAATCTTGACCACATCATTCATTTCAAAATCCATGTGGTCATCGGCAATGAATAGTTTGTTTTCATCATCGACATTCTGCCATTTGATAAAACTATCCATCTGATTTTGAGGTATGACCAAAGGCTTGATGCCTTTTCCGATTTTTACCCCCCCCGAATTAATATGCGGTACATAATAATGGTGGAAGAAATCGAGTTCACCCTTGCCAATATACTTCTTCATCTCCTGCTCCGTACTTTTAACAAACAAGAAGTTAGGAATCAAGGAAACTTGACGGTGTATTCGCTTTCCCTTACACACAAAGCACTTCTCTTGCAAAGGCAAGAACACCTCTATACCTTTAGCCTCAAGAAAATCCTTGGCTTTCTTTTCCTGTCCATAAGCAGCTCTCATCAAAAACCAAACCGCCTCTTCCACATTTTCTGTAGAAGAGGCGGTTGAAGCTTTTATCGTTGATTTCGTATCTGTAGCTTGATTAACACTTGCCTTAGAAACATAGTCGGGGGACACCCCGTTTTGTACACCACAGGGAGACATAATGTCTTTCAATACATTACTAGACGGAGAAAATTCTCCTTGGTTTTGTCCTTTACACAAAGAGACAGATTTATTTTTACTCAGCATGAAACGATTCATGTTGTTAGATATAATACATCCACCGAAATGGAATACATTTGCAAATGTATAATAAATAATCGAAACCTCAAAACATTTCTGAGAATATTTTCAAAAAATCTTTCTTTTCATTCCTGAATCCAGAAAAAGCATCTAGTCAAATCAGGAAAAGTAATCGCAAAGTATCTCCCTTAATGGAACCATGACAAACTCACGTTCTTCCATCAAAGGATGTGGAATTTTCAAATCAGGTTCGTCAATCTTTAAATCATCGTATAAAAGAATGTCGATGTCGATGATGCGATCATGATACTCACCGTTGACCGACTTCAAAGTTCTGCCCATCTCTTTCTCTATTCCTTGCAACACATCCAACAACTGGCGAGGAGCCAATATGGTATCCACCAGTACACAGGCATTAATAAAATCATTGGGAGAGGAAAAACCCCAAGGCTTGGTTTCATAAAGAGCTGACTGGCGCTCTACCACACCAACCAGCTCTTCTATCTTTTCAATAGCCTCACGAATATTGCGCTTTCTGTTGCCCAAATTCGTACCTAAGCTCAAATATACTTTGTGCATGATATAGGCTTAATCGTTCAAAATCAACAGGGAGTCGCCGAAGCAGCCGAACATATATCCATTCTTCACTGCCTTCTTGTAGCAACTATAGACGAGGTCATAACCACCAAAAGCAGCTGTGCTCATCATGAGCGGTGACTCTGGATGATAGAAGTTGGCAACCATACAGTCTGCGAGACCGAAATCGTAAGGAGGGAAGATGAACTTATTGGTCCAGCCATCGAACTCCTTCAACATACCGTCAGTACCAACAGCAGACTCTGTAGCCTTGACCACACTGGTACCGATAGCACATACATGGTGACCAGCCAACTTGGTCTGATTGACAAGATCACAGCACTCCTTGCCGATAATCATCTGCTCAGAATCCATCTTGTGCTTGGTAAGATCCTCCACCTCAATCTCGTGGAAGTTACCCAAACCGCAATGCAAGGTGATGAAGGCTGGCTGAATGCCACAAATCTCCAGTTTCTTCATCAACTCACGTGAGAAGTGAAGACCAGTAGCAGGTGCAGTAACAGCACCTTCCTTCTCGGCAAATACACACTGGAAGTCATCCATATCTTCCTCGGTAGCATGGTGGTTCTCGCGTTTGTCAATAATATAGCGTGGCAATGGAGCCTCACCCAGAGCAAACAAAGAACGCTTGAAGACATCGTGCTGACCATCCTCATCATAAAGGAAACGAAGGGTACGGCCACGGCTGGTAGTATTGTCGATTACCTCGGCTACCATCTCGTTCACATCGTCAAAGAACAACTTGTTGCCGATACGAATCTTGCGGGCAGGTTCTACCAATACATCCCAGAGACGCATTTCCTGATTCAACTCGCGAAGGAGGAACACCTCTATCTTGGCATCAGTCTTCTCCTTGGTACCATAGAGACGAGCAGGGAATACTTTCGTATCATTGAAGATAAAAGTATCACCCTCATCGAAATAGTTGACGATGTCCTTAAACTGCAAGAATACTGGATTACCCTCAGCATCGACCATGTCATTGCCTTCGGCATCCTTCTTGTACATTTCGATCTTCTCTGACTTCTTGTGAAGAACCATCAGACGGGATTCATCACGACGAGTCACTTCGAAAGTACGCTCACCGTTAGCAGTTTTTACGACACGCTTTGCCTTATGTGGATAGAGAGCAACCTGTGCCTCTGGCAATTTAAAATTGAATTGTGATAGTTTCATGTTATATATTTTTCTCCTTTCTGATTATTACTTATGATTCTTTTTATGAGAAGCCGGTTGATTGTTGTCAAGGATACTATCCTCCAACTCCTGTGCATCAAGCCATTCCTGGAAACGGTCGAAGTCGATACAGTTCTCTACCGAGAAACTTCCTGCCTTGGTACGACGGAGAGCTGTCAGGAAAGCACCGCTATCGAGGGCTCTACCGATATCACGGGCCAGCGAACGGATATAAGTACCCTTGCCGCAGACAACACGGATGCTTGCAGTTTTCTGCTCATCATCATAGTCGGTCAACTCTATCTCATCCACTCTAACAGTCTTTGGCTTCAACTGAACCTCTTCACCTGCACGTCGCAAGGCATAAGAGCGGTCGCCATTCACCTTTACCGCACTATAGGTAGGTGGAACCTGCTGTATTTCGCCGACGAACTGCTTCAAAACTTCCTCTACCAGTTCTCGTGTGATATGCTTAGTAGGATAAGTATGATTTACAGAATGCTCCATGTCATAACTTGCCGTAGTGGCACCAAGTTGGAGCGTAGCCGTATATTCCTTGGTATGAGTCTGCAACTGCTCTATCTGCTTGGTACATTTACCTGTACAAAGCACCAGGACACCAGTAGCAAGGGGGTCAAGCGTACCAGCATGTCCTATCTTTACCTTGAAGCCAAGTTTCTTGCTGAGCAGATAGCGTACATGCGCCAAAGCTCCGAAGCTCGACATCCGATAAGGCTTGTCGATAGCTATAATTTCTCCTTTTCTGAAATCCATTATAAAATATTTAATCCACCATCTGCATGTCTACACCACAAAGACCGCAGATGATGATGATGAGTCCTACAACGATACGATACCAGCCGAAAGCTGCGAAACCGTACTTGGTGACATAATTGATGAAAAACTTAATGGCAAGGATGGCAACGACGAATGCTACTACTGAGCCCAAAATCAATGTTACCAGGTTATTACCCTGGGTGAGCAACGAACCGCCACCATGGCTGATGAGCTTATAAACCTCCAGACAAGTGGCACCAAACATAGTGGGAACCGCCAAGAAGAATGAAAACTCTGCAGCAGCCTTACGAGTAAGACGCTGAGACATACCACCCACGATGGTTGACATAGAACGAGACACACCAGGAATCATCGCAATACACTGGATAAAACCGATGGTCAAGGCACGCTTGTAAGTAAGCTTAGTCTGCTCGCTACCTTTATTGAATATCTTATCGCAGAAGAGCATAAAAATACCACCCACAACGAGCATCCAACCTACCAACTGTACATTGCCAAGGTTAGACTCAATAAAGTCATTGAAAGCAAGACCCAGCACCACCGCAGGCACAGTACCCACTACCAATCGTGCATAGAAGTCGAACATGGCCTTCCAATAGGTCTTCTCTCCTGTTTTCACTGAATCCGGATAGAAAAATCTCTTCCAGTACAAACAGATAACGGAGAGTATAGCACCAAACTGGATGATGACAGTAAAAGCGTTAACGAACTGATTCTGAATATCTACGCCCAATAAGTTTTCGGTGATAATCATGTGACCTGTACTTGACACAGGCAAGAACTCGGTCAATCCCTCTACAATAGCGATAATGATTGTCTGAATAAAATCCATCTAATAATAATAGTATATTAATTATAAATTATTAATTGTCTTTCGGCTTACGTATTACTGCATAGATGATTGACAGAAAACCTATCAGTGTAACTGTAGGAGCTACCACTATACGACGAGTACTAAAGATGTCCATATCGAAAGTATTCTCATTAGAGCCAGCACCGCTCATCAGGAGAAAACCTAAGATGACAATAGCCATACCGATGGCCAACAAGATAAAGTTGACCTTATCAAATGCCAAATTTCTTCTATCCATGAATATATAATAGTTTAATGTTGAATTTAAATCTTATAAAGATCGCCTGCCTTCATCTTCAGGAACTTGTTGACAGAGATGCTTGCACACAATGAAGTGATAATGATTCCGAAGAGGAATACCGCTCCACCTGTGATGGCAAGTTCTTCCCAACCGAGAACGGTCAACAATTCAGGTTCATTCAGATACCAAGCATAGATACATCCTCCTAAAAATGCATCTGCTAAGAATGCAGATAACAGACCTATCAAAATCGCTCTGCGAATAAAAGGAGCACGAATAAAATTCCATGAAGCACCTACTAACTTCATCGTATGTATCGAGAAGCGACGTGCATAGATACCTAATCTTACCGTATTGTTGATCAACGAGAAAGAGATGAATGTCAACAACACAGCAACAATCAGCAAACCTAAACTTATCTTAGCCAAAGATTCATTTACTTTTTCTATCAAATCGTGCTGATAAGAAACCTCGGTAACTCTCGGATATGCCTTCAATTCCTTGGAAATCCATTTCAGGGAATCATTATTAGCATAATCAGCCTTGGTTGTGATTTCTATAGAAGGCTGGAATGGGTTTACACCTGCAAACTCGCTTGGATTTGCACCCAAATCGCGGGTAGCCTCCTTCAAAGCACGTTCCTTGGAGATATAATTCAAGTTGTTCACAAAAGGACGAGCCTTTAAGGTTTTGCACATCTGAACAGCTTCTGAATTAGTCATATCCTGTTCAAACATCACTGTTACTACAAGGTTCTGCTTGACATACGAAGACAAGTTTCGACCCATGAGGACCGAAAAGATGACAAAACCCAACAAAACGAGTACCATAGAGGTACTTATACATAAAGTGACCATCTGCAATCCACGATGATTGCTTGGCTTATATTGTTTCTTTCTCATTTTACAAAAGGGTATAATACACCAAATTTTGTGCAAAGTAACAAAAAAATAAGGACATAAACGAACCTTTAACAGTTATTAATAAGTATTTTTGGGAAACATCAATGAATTTCACGTAAATTCACAGAGTTTCTGCCCGGAGGATGAAGAAACATACCAAACAGGGAAAAGGACCGACCTCACGGCCAGTCCTTTCTACATACGGAGTAAAATTCAAATAGGTATGACTTTAAATTTTACCGATTTTAAGTAGAGCTTCGTCATGAAAGCAAAGCTCATCTATTACATTTAAGAGAGAATAAACTTACATCTTGGTGATAACACCCTTCTCAGAACTCTCCAGGAACTGGATAATATTCTGAATCTCCGGACCATCTGGCACCTGATCCTTGATCTGGTTGATGGCATCGAAGAGGGATGTCTGACCATGGAATACCAGTCGGTAGGCATTAGCAATATGCTTGCGAACCTTCTCGGTAAGCTCGGCTGCTTCCATGATGATGGTGTTAGGACCTGCATACTTCACAGGCTTTCCACCGGCAATGATATAAGGAGGAATATCCTTAGAGAAGGTAGTACCTGCCTGAATCATCGCCAAGTCGCCTACTCTGGTCTTGGCGTTCTCTACTACAGATGTTGAGTAGATGACACCGTTACCAATCACGCAGTCGCCCGCAATCTTGGTACCATAACCGAATACGCAACCGTTGCCGATTACGGTATCGTGAGAGATATGGGCACCTTCCATCAGGAAGTTGTTGTTGCCCAGAACGGTCTTGCCACCCTTATGGGTACCACGGTTGATAACCACGTTCTCACGGATGGTATTGTTATCGCCGATCACTACCTCACTCTCCTCACCTGTAAAGTGGAAGTCCTGTGGGAGGGCAGCGATAACGGCTGCCTGGAACACCTTATTATTATTACCCATGCGAGTACCGTTCATGATGCTCACGAATGGATAGATGGTACAGTTGTCGCCGATGACCACATCGTCCTCAATATAGGCGAATGGATAGATCTTGCAGTTGTCTCCAATCTTAGCTTTTGGAGAAACCTCTGCCTTTGGACTTATTATACTAGCCATAATAATCTAACATTTAACATTTAACATTACTTAGCACCTCCACCCAATGCATAGTAGAGATTTACTACTGCCTGCATCTTGTAGAAGTCATCAGCTACCTTAGAAAGTTGTACGTTGAGCAGCGAAGACTGTGCCTGGATTACCTCAAGGTAAGAACCGCCAGCCTCTGACATCAACT
>ERZ1023633.12-NODE-12-length-73138-cov-10.743155_pt1 | contig 73138 bp, 63 predicted proteins | sample MGYA00380333_ERZ1023633 | MGnify/ENA primary metagenome ERZ1023633 (study PRJEB33179, sample SAMN07448972) | human gut metagenome | biome: Human-gut; feature: Human associated habitat; material: Faeces | host: Homo sapiens | place: India: Bhopal | collected...
AGTATAAGGGACAAAAGGAGCATAATTAAAAATTAAAAACAAGATGAATTTATTATAAATTCAAATAGCCGACAGGATTTCAAAATATAGAATTACCCCCCCCCCATACGAATTAACAATATAACTATCAATTAGTTACACCCTACAACCAACTCGCACTAATCTTCTATTCACCTCAATAACAACATCAAAATGAACCTTAAATGAATCTGATTCAGCCTTCCAAAATCACTTTTGACAAGATTTCAGGTGTATCCACAATGGCCGAAGGAGTGTAGGCAGCAAGTTCTTCCTTGCTCCTGAATCCCCAAGTGACTCCGATTGTGCGTACCTGAGCGTTCGCTCCGGTCTGCATGTCCACATTCGAGTCTCCGACATAGACAACCTGCTCTTTCGCGACCTTTGGAACATCAGCCAGAATCTGATCCACAATCGCGGGATCGGGTTTGATCGGCTGGCCGTCGCGTTGGCCGAGAATCTTCACGAAGTCATATTCACCGAAAAAGTGACTGACGAGTTTCTCCGCGCCGTCCTGATACTTGTTGGAGGCGACGGCGAGGCGCACTCCCCTGTCAGTTATTGTCTTCAACATTTCGGGGATGCCGTCATAGGGTCTGGTGCAATCGCATTTGTGAGTGTCGTAATAGGGAATGAAATATGATGCCATCCTCTGTACGTTGTCTTCAGTGGCATATTCAGAAGGAATGGCGGCGCGGAAGAGGTTGTAGATTCCGCGGCCGACCATTTGGTAGTATTCATCTTTCGGATGAATCGGGAAGCCGCACTGCTCCAAAGCATAATTGGTGGCGTTGCCCAGATCCTCGACGGTGTTCAGCAACGTGCCGTCAAGGTCGAAAATCGCTAGTTTTGTCATATCCTATTCCGCATTCTCGAAGCCGAAATATTCACCTTTATCCTCATAAGGGACACCAGTCTTCATCCAGGCTGGCATCGGAGCACCTTTCAGGTAGTGGTCGAAGAACTGCTGAAGCCTGATGGACAAGTCCTTGCAGTTGCGCCTCTGAACGAGGTTGTGGGCTTCCTTGTTGTACTGGAGCAGCCACGCCGGCTTGTCGAGCCTGCGGAGATCCGAGAAGAACTCGATGCCCTGATACCACGGAACAGCGCCGTCCGCGTCGTTGTGCATGATGAGGACAGGAGTCTGCACCTTATCGACGTGGAACACAGGAGAGTTCTCGATGTAGAGATCGAGGGCGCCCGGCTCCCACATGCTCTTTCCGATACGGCTCTGGCCATGCTCATACTGTCCGGCGCGGGTGATGCCCGAGCCCCAACGGATGCCACCGTAGGCCGATGTCATGTTCCCGACCGGTGCTCCGGAACCTGCCGCCGCGAACATATTCGTACGTGTTATGAGCCAGGCTGTCTGGTAGCCGCCCCAGCTCTGGCCCTGGATCGCCATCCTGCTCTTGTCGGCGATGGAATATTTCTCGCAAAGGGCCTCGGCTCCGGCGCAGATGCAGTTGTAGGCGCTCTCGCCCGGATGGCCGACCTTATAGACGATGTCCGGAACGAAGACTATGTAGCCTCTTGAGGTGTAGAAAGGAATATTCACGATCGAGCGGGAAGGCGCCGGTGTCCAGAACGAATAGAGATTGTTGGCGTTCTTCTCGTAGAAGTAGATCATCACCGGAAGCTTCTCGCCTTCCTTCACTCCGTCAGGAACGAAGACAAGGCCCTTGAGCGGTGTGCCGTCATAGGCGTTCCAGTGGAAAAGCTCGGCGCGGCCCCAACGGTAGTCCGCCATCTGAGGGTTGATTGCAGAGACCTTTGTGGATGTCTTGAAATTGTCGTCAGTATAATAAAGGTCATAGCAGTTGCGGAAGTTGCCCTTCTGATAGAAAAGCCTGTCAGTGGTCATGGTTCCGGCTACATACTTGAAGCTGACTGTGTCAGTGAAATACTCAAGAGTCTTTGCCGGCTTGGCAAGGTTAACACGGCCGAATCCATTCTCCTGGCTTTCCTCGTTGAACACACTGAGATAGACAGTCTGCTTAGGATCGAGCGGCCTGGCCACTCCGCAACGGCGTGCGTTAGGCTTCCTGGTGTCCGGTTTCGGATCCATGATCTTGAAGCGGTTGTGGGTCTGACGGCCCACTCCCCCGGTAAGGTTGACAGCTGACGAGCCGTCAGGAGCGAACTTCCAGATGTCATAGCGGTCTATGATCAGCACGGCGTCCTCATCCTTGTACCATTTCGGAGAGAACTCGTGCGCCGGCGCGGCGGTCGGATGATCGTCCTCCTCATCGTAGAACGGAACTCCGGTCCGGGCGGTAAGGTTGACCTTCTCACCGGTCTGGGTGTTGTAGGTGAACCAGTTCATCTCGTCGTTGTCGAACCAGACAAGGTACTTCCCGCTCGGCGACATGTCGAAACGTCCGACGTCAAGCCCCTCCGCGACAACCTTCCTGGAACCGTCCTTGACATTCACAAGGGTGAAGTCGTAACGGTTGTTATAGTCCCAGACAGTGGTGCGGGCATACTTAGCGTTATCGCTGGCAAGCACCCATTCGGAGAGTCCACCGTTCATCAGGCGGATGCCGGCGAACTTAGAGGTGGTCAACGGCACGATCCTTCCCGGCTCGGCGAGATCGATGGTGGCTGAATATGTCTTCTTGAGAGTCTTGTTCACATTAAGCCTCTGCTGCGGAGGAGTATAGACCGCGTCCCAGTTCCAGATGTCCAGCTGTGCGGTCTCGAAGTCCACGATCGTGGTGTCCTTAGGAGGACGGATCGCGCCGATTCCGAGGAAGAGACGTTTCCCGTCAGGTGTAAAGTATAACTCTGTGTTCTCGTTAAGAGTCCAACCCGGGGTGCCTTCAACCTTCGTTCCCTCGGCGATGATCTCTTTTGTTGAATATGCCCATCTGCCGTCCTTGCTGATGACGGTCGTGCTGTCTGTAGCCTCCACAATCGGTCGGTGAGCCTGTCGAACCGTCTTTCCTGTCTTGATCGCTTGAATGCTTGTCAGGTAGAGGGCCTGGCACTTGTTGCGGTTCTTGCTCTTGTCCTTGGAACCGAGGAAAACCAGCTGGTCCTCAGCGTCGTTCAGAGTCAGGCGGCTGTAGGACTCAGCCCCTTTGGCCAAAGTGTCAAGACAAGCGGGAGCGTGCGCGATCATCACAGCCGTGACGGAAAGCGAATCTTTCTTGTCCTTCTTCGAGGTCATCAGAAGCACGGTGCCGTCCTGGTTGAACGAATAGGCATCGATGTACTTGAGAGTGTCCTTCCTGTCTGTGGCCGGGTTAAGGATGATGAGCCCGGACTTGTCTGTGCCCTTCTTGTCCGAAGTGTCCTTGTAGTGCTTCCAGGTGGACTTATAGGCAACGTAAGGCTTGGCCAGGGCGCCTGTAGTGTAGGAATCCACACGGCCGTATTTCTTGACGGTCATAGTCGTGAGATCAACGGCAGCGAGTGTGTCCTTCGTCATATCCACGGCCTTCTTCTTGTCGATCTTTTCCTGACGTGTCTTGGCGAACTGAGGCTTGACGCGCAGGTAAAGCCACTTGCCCTTAGGGTCAAGGGACGGCTGCGATCCACGAGGTATGCTGATCTCACGGCATTCCGGCTTGCCTTTCCGCCTCGGGGTCATATTCCTGACATAAAGGGTTCCGTCCCCTTCCTGAGGGTTGACGCACCAGACCAGAACGTTGCCGTCATCACTTTTCTGGATGTCCGAAACGCTCTGCCACGAATCATAGACACTGTGGTCCATCTCTTTCTTCTGAGCCGACGCTTCTGTCACTCCAGACAGGAGAGCGGCAATCGCCAGTAATGGCAATGGTTTGAAATTCATAATATTCTTAAATTTGTTTTTACTTGTTGGATTGATTTGTCACTTCGACAGGCTCAGTGACCAGACTTGCGGATCCTCTCATAGTAATCATGGCGGGCCGGATTCTCAGGGAACCACCCCTTCAACACGCGTTTTTCCTGCTCGAAAACCTCCAGGATGCCCCAGAAGCAGGAAAAGGCGGCGGCGCCAAGAACTGTGGACGCGACTTCATGATTCACGAATATCGAAGCGGCGGAAAAGGCCAGTCCTGCCACGAGCAGGATCCACCAGCTGCCCTTGCCCCAATGATATTCCATTTTGATGACAATAGGATGACATATCCCTATTATAAGAAAGGTCGCCGCACCGACGATTATTCCACTGAAGTTCATGCTTGCTTACGTTTTCAAAACAACAAATTTACAAAATAATATTGACTTCCAAGTCCGGTACCTACGATTCACGATAGGGACAAGACAGTTTACCTACATGTTGGTATTGTGAGAGAAGGCGTCTGGCGGTAACTTTGCGGTCGGATAGTGATTATCGTCACAAAACAAGAATCTTTTAAGCCAAATGAAATGAAAAAGGCCCGCGGTCGAGAGACTCCGGGCTTTTTTTTGAAATTTTCTGTAACAATCAACGGAAATATTCGTTTATATTGTGAAACGAAAAAGAAACGATGACAAGAGAAGAGTCCATAACATTCTACAAGACGCACGCCCGGAGGCTATACAACACCAGCCTGCGAATAGTCCGCGACAGCGGCGAGGCCGAGGAGATTATGCAGGACACCATCCTCAAGTTCATCTCATCCGACATCGCTCCCAAAGATCAGGCGCAAGTGGCGATGTGGCTCAGCCGCACCTGCATCAGGAAATCCATCGACGCAGTCAGACGGAAAAAGCGCGAGAGGCTCTTCCTTGATGAATATGCCGCCGACGCTTCTGAATATGACAGCGACACTCCGTTCGAGCTTCCCGGGACTATGGCCGCCGTCGCCCAAGTACGCAAGGCCATAGAGGAATTGCCGGACAACTACAGGCTGGTTTTGAATCTTGTGCTTCTGGAAGGCCTTGACTACGAGGAGATCGCCAATCTGACAGGAGAACGGGAAGGCACTATCAGGACGCAGTACTCAAGAGGCAGGGTGAAACTGGCCGAAAAATTAAAGAAATATGAATATGACAGACTTTAAAGAATATATCGACAATAATCCGGAGATCCTGAATGATCAGGAACTGCCGGCCGGACACGAGGCCCGGTTCGAGGCAAGACTGGACGCGATGCTGGACTCCAGACGCAAGACCTGCCATCGGAAGAGGCTGTTCACGGGCATATTCAGTGCGATTACAGCCGTGGCGGCAGCCGTTGTGGCCGCTGTGATATTCATAGACCGCCCGGCAGAAGGTGAGGTTGATTGGTTCGCCGGAGTGCCTGATGACCCTGTCGCGGTGTATATGGCATATTCAGAGAAAATCGCGGTGATGTACGAAGAGATATTCACAAAGGATCTGGATGAGAGGTGGGAGACGACGGTGGGAAGCATCACCAATGAGAATGTGGCGATGATTGACCAGCTGCCGGATGAGCTTGACGACAAGACCAAGGCGCATATTCTGAAGGAATACTATGGAGAGCTACTTAATGGATTAGATAAAATCAACAAAATAAAAGAGTTATGAAAAAGTTTATGTTTATCGGAGCCGCCGCGCTCGCAATGTTCACCGCGACCGGCTTTACCGCCCCCGTGGGGTATCCGGCCGAATCAATGTATCTGACAACAACCTCAAAGGTTGATGCGGAATACACCACTTGTAAGTTCAACTGCAATGATTTCAGCGGGTTGGAATTAAGCGGGATAGTCGAGGTCAACCTTGTCAAATCAGACTCGTACAAAGTGGAGATCACTCTGCCGAACGTGCTTCAGGAATATCTTCAAGTGTATGTCAATCACGGTATTCTGAAGATCGGGTGGAACAAGAATATTCCGGCAAATCTTCAGAAAAAGTTGGGAAACTGGACGTGCAAGGCAGAAATCGCGATGCCGGAACTAAGAAAGTTGGATATGTCAGGAATCACAAGCTTGAAATGCGATGACACTTTTGATCTTGGGGACGAGGAGCTTTCGTTGGACATCAGCGGGGCAAGCAAGATCAAATCACTGAGTGTCAATGCAAGGAAGTTGGACGCTGAGATCAGTGGGGTGTGCACCTGCAAGTTGTCCGGAAACTTTCCCGAAAAGGCTGAACTCGATCTATCCGGAACGTCCAAAACTAGTTTCCAGATCAACGCCGACAAACTTGAGGTTGACATCAGTGGAGCCACCAAGACCAACATTGACGGGAAGTTCGGTAAAGTCGAACTTGACGCATCCGGGACAAGCGAGGTCAACCTGAACGGGAAAGTCGGCACACTGGAGGTTGACGCTTCAGGAGTATCCAAGGTAAAGGCTATGGACGCCGAGACCGAGAACGCTATCCTTGAGACATCCGGAACGGCGAATTGCAGTGTGAACGTAACCCGTTCCATAATGATCGAGGACGCGACCGGTGTGTCCAGCATCAACTACAAGGCTCCTAAGGATCTTGGTGTGATGATTAAATCGATCGGAAGATCCGCTTCGGTTCAGAGGGTCAATTAATTTCAGCCTGTCGAAGTGGCCGCTAAAGGGCTTGCAGGGAGGCGTGGCAAAGTGTCGCGTCTCCCGTTTTTGCCATAAAGAGGTACTCCTCGTCACTGGCCTTGCGGATTCCGAACGACACATCATCGCCGCGATGAACCTCACGCCGGAAATTGATGTCTATCCTGGTGAACAGCCCGCTTGACAACACGCTCTCCGGCAGGAGGTTATAGAACATCTCTATGTAATGGGTGTTGTTCAGATGCCCGTTGAAGTCACACTCACTGTAACCGACCTCCTTGTGCTTGATGAAATCCGGCAGGAAATCGATTATACGCCTTGGACTTTTGCAAGGAATAGGAATATCCACGTCCGTAAGCCCGAGCTCAGGGAAAATCGGCTTTCTGGTGTGTATGTCGATCACGCACCACTCAGTTGTCCCTCGGCCGATCTCCTCTCCTTCCGCGTCCGTCAACTTGACGCATCTGTTATATGTAAGACCTTTGCCTTTCACCGGCCAAACCTTGACGTTATAGTTGTCGTAAAGGCTTGGCCGGTCATCTATCTCGAAAGCCGAACGGAGCAGGACCCACGAACGCCCCGCTTTTCTCATCACATCGATTCCGCAGCCTTCCTTGCGGATGTTCTGTCCGATCGCGTTGATGATGCTGCCACAGATGGAAGGCACGGTGGCTTGACCCTGATAGTCTATGTTCTCCGGAGCCACGGAATATTCAAAAGTGTTTATGATCTGTTCCATAATCATTGTGTTTGATTTCTCGTCTGCAAAAGTACCGTATTTGCTCCTTGTGACGAAGAAAGTGTTTTCAGAGGTATGAAAAATGTCACAAAACCCTTGTTTGGCGGAAAAATTGCAGTATTTTAGGGACGAAAATCCAGACTCGGGAATTTCGTCCCGGCATATCACGGGACGGTTTTGACGGGATTGGGACAAGTTTTAAGGCTATGAACACACCATTGAGGGTCTCGAAAGGCTACGCCAGCCAAGTAAAATACGCGGTGCTGATGCCGCTGTTCTTCTTCGTGTTTTGCTTTGTCTATAATCCGTTCTCTTTGTCGGATTTTTACGACATCGGAGGAAAATCGTGGACATTCCATCTGCTGATGCTGTCCTGCATTATGATCGGTGTACTGGCCCTGACACGGCTTGTTTTCTCGTTCCTCTACAAGTATATTCCTTTCAGATGGTGGCATTATGCGGTCTGGTGCTTCGGAGAAGTGCTGGTAACGTCGTTCTTCTTCGCGCTCTACACCTCGCTGTTCTACAAGAAAGCCGGAGGTATGCCATATTTCACGGCACTTTCCTACTGTTTTGAAGTCGTGTGCCTGACGCTGGTCTATCCATACCTGCTCTGCATTCTGCTGAGGATCATATCCAACAAGAACTACGATCTGGCCAACACCGGGCAGGCTCCGGAGGAGTCTCTGGTAAAGTTCTACGATGAGCACAAAAGGCTGAAACTGACGATAGACCCTTCGGCCGTGCTTTATGTCAGCGCGGAAGCCAATTATATCAACATCCACTATCTGGAGAACGACCGTGTCAAGACATACCAGCTGAGGAACTCGATGAAAAGCCTTGAGACTGACGCCCTCAAGCACGGATTCGTGCGCTGCCACAGGTCATATTACGTCAATCCTCGCCACATCAAGGTACTGAGCAGAGACAAGGACGGTGTCATCTACACGGAGTTCATCCGCGACGGAGTCGGGCATATTCCCGTCAGCAAGCAGTATTACGACAATCTAGCCAAATTACTGTAAATAACCAAGAATCCTGACATTAGGGTCACGGGAAAGCTGGCCGGGGTTCGTCCCGGGCTCTCCCTCAGGAACCGTCAACCCACGCACCTCATAGAATTTTGTCCAGAATTCAGTCACCCTTCCGGCGCTGTCGTGAAAGGACATCGGAATCGTGCCGAAAACAAAATGCTTATCCCCGCTCCCTGTTACTTTCGGATTCATATCTTTCACATCATCACGCACCACCGCCATTCCTTTCACATTATGGTCACGTTCTTTTAACCTGTCTTTGAAAACAAACGACTTCTGCACGAGTTCCGAACAATAGATCGCGCTGTCACTCGGCATAAATATGTCATCGTAGGGCCTTCCGAGGAACTTTCTCGCATTCGCCACACTCTCTTCAACGTCCACCCCTTCAATCCTCCCCACAAGCACTGACTCCCTATCACTCAATCGGACCAGAAAACTGTCCAACGGGTTTTCCACAACTCCATATTCCGGAATAGCCTCAACGACGTTCCCGTCTGAGAAAACCACGACATGATCGATTCCAAGTCCATCCACCCCGTCCGTCACATCCGTGATGTTGTTCCCTTGGCCATTGACCACGAACAACAGGTCCCCATTCCTCAAATCAGTGATTGTAATGCCTTCTGAGCATGCGACAACGCCAAAGGCAAGCACCAAAAGAAGTGCTTTTTCCAATATCTTATGAAGATAATTCAACATCATTACATTTTTCCGGACACAAAAATAACGAAAACACCCCACACATAAATCATAATCAGATAAATTCAATTGAGTACGACATATTGAAAAAGCTCTTTGGATGATTAAACGTATCGCTAAAGCGGTTCTCCAGAAGCAAGATTAACGGCGAAGGGCGCCTGTGGAAGAATGATTTGCACGCTACGAGCGTGATTAATAGTGAAAAACGCTTGCGGCGGACGTGTAAATCCTCCACGGGCGGTTTTAATGGGGAAACACGCCTGGCGAGAATGGGAAGAGATGATAAGGGAAAGGATACAGAAATGGCCTGAAATCCTACTGGAATCCAGGCCTTGAATTGTTATAAACTATATTCCTGACTATTCAGCGGAATCGTCATCTCCGCCGTATTGAGAGATGTTGTCATCCGGAAGGGTGGTGTCGGCCGGAGCGTCAGCCGAAGATCCTGCAACATCCTCGTTCTCGGCGTCCTCCTCTCCCTCAAGCCATCTCTCAAGAGCCTCGGCATCATCGGTTTTCACCTTGATCTTCACAAGGTTGATGGAATCATCCGTCTCGACGGTAACAGCATAGAAACTGGTGCCGTCAGGTTTTGGATACTTGACAAGGTCAGGGAGATAGTCGCTGAAACCTCTTGGATATTTCTCATTGAACGCTGCGGCAAGCGCTTCGGACATATTCTCGTAGCTTACCACGTGTCTTTTCTTCTGATCTGGTGCCATACTCATATAAACCAAATAAAGATTGTTTATCGTTTTCGGGTGCAATATTAAGACATTTTTCCGAATTGAGAAGCAATCCGCGAACTATTTTCTGAAAAAAAATGATTTCTGCCTCTTCTTCTTCTCCGGATCACGCTCCACAAAGACCGGTTTCATCGTTCGAGGATCGATTCCGGTGTAGTACATCACGGATGAGGTGGTCATCGGAGTCGGTGTGAAATCCTGCACCTGATCCATATATATTCCTTTCAAAGCAGGATTTTTGGACAGGTTCTCCATATCCTTCATCGTGCAGCCTGGGTGCGAGGAGATGAAATATGGAACGATTCCGGTGCGCCGTCCGTTCTGGGCGCAGATCTTGTCGAACTCATAGCGCAATCTCTCAAAGAGCTTGAAAGACGGCTTGGCGATGTACTGGAGCACCTTGTCCTCGGTATGTTCCGGGGCCACCTTCATTCGGCCGGAAGTGTGGTCAAGAATCAAAGTCTTGAGGTAAGGCTTGGATGTCTCGTCCACAAAGCCTTTCTCATCGAGGAACAAATCGTAACGGATCCCGCTGCCGATGTAGGAATGGCGTATTCCCGGCACGGCATCGACCTTCCGGTACAACTCAAGCACCTGTTTGTGAGAGCGGTTCATATTCGGACACGGAGCCGGAAACAGACAGGATTTCCTGCGGCATTTGTCGCAAAGGTCCGGGTTCTTGCCACGCATCATATACATATTGGCAGTAGGGGCCCCGAGATCGGAGATATTCCCCGCAAAGCCTGGCATCTTGGCCAATTTCTTAACCTCAGCGACTATGGACTCCTGCGAACGGGACTGGATGAACTTACCCTGATGCGCGGCGATGGTGCAGAAATTACATCCTCCGAAGCACCCTCGGTGAGTGATGATGGAATCCTTGATCATGTCATAGGCCGGGATCCTCTTCCCCTTGTAGCGCGGATGCGGCAACTTGGTGAAAGGCAGGTCCCAGAACGAATCCATCTCCTCGGTAGTGGACGGTGAATATGGCGGATTGATCTGCACATAACCATTCCCGACAGGCTCGATGATCGTCGCCGGATGCATCATATTGGCGTGAGTCTCAATCAGATGAAAGTTCTCGGCGAACGCCTTCTTATCCTTCTTGCACTCCTCGAACGAATGAAGCACCAACGGCTCCTTGACCTTCCACTTTCCGCTCATAAGGAAAGCGATCTGCGGGATCCTATGGATTTCGTGAATATTCCTCTGCGCCTCAATGGCTCTCGTCAGTTCCAACATCGGCTTCTCCCCCATCCCGTAGCAAAGGTAGTCAGCCTTGCACCACTGCAATATGGACGGAACAAGTTCATCTTTCCAATAGTCATAATGGGTAAGCCGACGGAGCGAAGCCTCGACTCCCCCGATGATGACCGGAACATCGGGATAGAGTTTTTTTAATATGTTCGTATAGACACTGACCGCATAATCCGGCCTCTGTCCGGCCTTGCCTTCCGGCGTGTAGGCGTCATCGTGACGGAGACGCTTGCCGGCAGTGTAATGGTTCACCATCGAATCCATAGCACCGGCGTTCACTCCGAAATAGAGCCTCGGAGCGCCTAACTTCTTAAAATCCCTGAGGTCATCCCTCCAGTTAGGCTGCGGAACGACAGCGACCCGGTAGCCGAAATGCTGAAGCCAGCGGGCTATGCAGGCCGTGCCGAAAGAAGGGTGGTCCACAAAGGCATCACCCGTGAAAAGGATGATGTCGATGTAGTCCCACCCTAAGGCTTCAACCTCCTTTTTGGAGGTCGGGAACATATAATCCGTTTCGGACATCGGAAATATTCCTACATTCTTTCAGGCAGTTCGATTCCGAGGATGCCCATCGCCTTGCGAAGGACAGCGGAAAGCGTGTCGATCAGCACCAGACGCATCTTGAGCACATCCTCGTTCTCCTCCTTCAGGATCGGCGTGTCGTGGTAGTACTGGTTGAACTCCTTGGCGAGGTCGTAGGCATAGTTGGCGATGACGGCCGGTGAATATGCCTGCGCGCCTTCGGCGATCTTGGCCGGGAATGTGTTCAGCAGCTTTATCAAACGGATCTCCTTGGCGCTGAGCTCGACCTTCGGCAGAGGAGAGGCGGCATATTCAATGCCCTTCTCCGCGGCCTTGCGCAGGATGGAGCGGATTCGCGCGTGGGTATATTGGATGAACGGACCGGTGTTGCCGTTGAAGTCGATGGACTCCTTCGGGTTGAAGAGCATCGTCTTCTTCGGATCCACCTTGATGATGAAGTACTTAAGGGCGCCGAGACCTATCATGTGATAGAGCTTCGCCTTGTCCTCCTCGCTCATGTCGGCCAGCTTGCCGGACTCGTCGGAAGTGGCTCTCGCCTCCTCGTACATCTTCTGGATGAGGTCATCTGCATCCACAACGGTTCCCTCGCGGGATTTCATCTTGCCCTCAGGCAGCTCGACCATTCCGTAGGAAAGATGGAATATGTTGTCGGACCATTCGAATCCCAACTTCTTGAGGATCAGTTTCAACACCTGGAAGTGGTAGTTCTGCTCGTTGCCGACCACATAGACGTGAGAGTCAAGGTGATATTCAGCGAAACGCCTTTCGGCCGTTCCCAGATCCTGGGTGATGTAAACCGACGTTCCGTCAGAACGGATGAGCAGTTTCCTGTCAAGTCCGTCGGCCGTGAGGTCGCACCAGACGGAGCCGTCCGGATCCTTCACGAACACACCCATATCCAGTCCCTTCTGAACCAACTCCTTACCAAGAAGATAGGTCTGGGACTCGTAGTAAACCTTGTCGAAAGTGATTCCGAGAGCCTTGTAGGACTCGTCGAAGCCCTTGAGCACCCAGCCGTTCATCCTGGCCCAAAGGTCGCGGACCTCCTTGTCGCCGGCCTCCCATTTTTGGAGCATCTCGTGGGCTTCCTTGAGGCAAGGGGCCTCCTTCTTGGCGGTCTCCTCGTCCATTCCCCCGGCAATCAACTCCTCGACTTCCTTCTTGTAGATGTCGTTGAAAGCCACGTACATATCCCCGACAAGATGGTCGCCCTTAATCCCCGTGGACTCCGGAGTCGCGCCGTTGCCGACCTTCAGCCATGCGAGCATGGACTTGCAGATGTGGACTCCCCTGTCGTTGACAAGGGTGGTCTTGATCACGTTGTTGCCGCTGGCCTTCAGAAGCCTTGACACCGAGTCACCCAGAAGGTTGTTCCTGATGTGTCCCAGGTGAAGAGGCTTGTTGGTGTTCGGCGACGAGAACTCGACCATGATGTTCTTTCCGGTCGTCGGCAGGTCACCGAAGTCCTTGTCGGCCACGATCTCTCCGAAGAGTTCGTTCCAGAACAGGTTGGAGAACAACAGGTTGAGGAAACCTTTGACGCAGTTATATTCAGAGATTTCCGGTACGTTCGCCTTCAGCCATTCTCCGATGGCGTTGCCCGTGTTCTCCGGAGTGGAGTGCGACAGACGCAGGAGCGGGAAGACGACGAGCGTGAAGTCTCCGGTGAATTCCTTCCTTGTGACGGAGACCTGAAGCGCCGACGGTTCGATGTCGGCGTTATAGAGTGCCTTGATGGCTTCTGAAGCCTTAGAGGCGATAAAAAGTTCCGGGGTCATTAACCGAGATAGGTTTTAAGAAGTTTGCTTGCGGATGGTTTCTTTAGCTTGCGGATCGCCTTCTCCTTGATCTGGCGGACTCTCTCTCTTGTGAGGTCAAGCCTCTCGCCGATCTCCTCAAGGGTCATCTCCTGACAGCCGATGCCGAAGAACGACTTGATGATCTCGCGCTCACGGGTCGTCAGGATCTGTAGAGACCTTTCGATCTCGGTGCTGAGGGACTCGTTCACAAGGCCTCTGTCGGCCATCGGCGAGTCGTCGTTAGGAATCACATCCAGAAGGCTGTTGTCCTCGCCCTCTACGAACGGGGCGTCCACGGACACGTGTCTTCCGGACACCCTGAGGGTGTCGGAGATCTTGTCCTGCGGGATGTCTATCATCTCGGAGAGTTCCTCATTGGAAGGGCTTCTCTCGTTCTTCTGCTCGAACTGTGAGAGGGCCTTGTTGATCTTGTTCAAGGATCCTACCTGGTTGAGCGGAAGCCTGACGATCCTGGACTGCTCGGCGAGAGCCTGAAGGATTGACTGACGGATCCACCACACAGCGTATGAAATGAACTTAAAGCCTCTTGTCTCGTCGAATTTCTCGGCGGCCTTGATCAGGCCGAGATTGCCCTCATTGATCAAATCCGGAAGGCTAAGACCTTGGTTCTGGTACTGTTTCGCTACAGAAACAACGAATCTGAGATTGGCTCTCGTGAGCTTTTCAAGAGCTTTCTGGTCGCCCTTGCGGATCCTCTGGGAAAGCTCGACCTCCTCCTCCGGTGACACCAACTCCTCGCGGCCGATCTCCTGGAGGTACTTGTCCAGGGACGCGCTCTCGCGGTTGGTGATTGACTTTGTAATCTTTAATTGCCTCATATCTTGTAATACACAAATTTCCCTGACGGAAGGCGCGGAGCCGTTTCCGTCAGGGAAACACTATCCTATAACCTTCATCAACTACTCTTTACTGAATCCGAAGAAGGCTTTTCTACCGTTGGCTGTGACACCTTCGATATAAACCGCCCTCTTTGCGGACTTGGCGATGTTCAAAACATCCTGAGGTGTGCCGACCGGCTGATCGTTGACGTAGGTGATGATCATTCCTTCCGAAGCGCCAGCCTCAAGCATCTTGCCGCTTCCGACGGATGTGACCTCGACACCTTTCTTCAGACCGAACTTCGCAAGAGTCTCCTTGGAAGCCTCCTTAAGAGTCGTGCCGAAGAAAGCGATCTCTCCGTCACCGACCACTGTACCGTTCTCGGTGCTGCTGCCCTGGAATGTGACCTCAAGTTCCTTCTCCTTGCCGTCACGGATGATCTTGACCTTAGCCTTGTCACCAGGATGGAAGGTATTGACCTTGACCTGAACTGCGGAGCCACTCTTCACATCGGTTCCGTCAATGGCCACAATCACATCACCTTCCTTCATTCCGGCCTTGTCAGCGGAGCTGCCTTTCGCAACCTCTCTGATATATACGCCTTCCGGAGAAGAAAGTTTCAATTTTTTCAACATATCATCGACAGAATCATATTTCAGATTCTTGGCAAGACCTTCGCTGAGATCAGACATAGCGATTCCAAGAACGGCTCTCTTCACTGACCCAAAGTCAATCAAGTCTTCTACAACCTTCTTCACAATATTCACCGGCACAGCGAATGAATATCCCGAATATGCTCCCGTCTGTGAAACAATAGCGGTGTTGATGCCGACCAGTTCGCCGGTCTTGTTGACCAACGCTCCACCTGAGTTGCCAGGGTTGACAGCCGCGTCGGTCTGTATGAAGGACTCGATCTGGATTCCGCCATTGTTTCTCTCACGAGGATCGTGCGCCATCGAACGTCCCTTGGCACTGACGATGCCGGCCGTGATGGTGGACCTGAGCTGGTAGCCAAGAGGACTGCCGACAGCCAGAACCCACTCACCGAGCCTCAACTGGTCGGAATCCCCGAACGGAAGCGTCGGAAGTCCCTGAGCGTCAATCTTTATCAAAGCGACATCCGTAGCCGGGTCAGTACCGATGACCTTGGCGTCATATACCTTGTTGTTATTCAGGGTGACCTGTACCTTCGTCGCGTTGGCGACCACGTGGTTGTTGGTCACGATGTAGCCGTCAGGACGGATGATCACTCCAGAGCCGCTTCCCTGCTGCTCTCTTGTCTGAGGGCCTTCATCCCCGAAGAAGAAACGGAAGAACGGATCCGTCATCTGATATTGCTGAGTCACCGTCACCTCCACATAAACAACAGCATCAACCGCAGCCTCCGCGGCGTAAGTCAGATCCGGATAGTCCGACTGTGCCAGATTGACAGTCTTTGTGACCGTTCCGTTCTCTGTACTTGTCACATTGTCTCCATCATTCACGGTGGCCGCCTTGACAACACCGTATGCCGCCAGCACGCTGAACAATACTGACAGCACCACTGTTAACAAACCTTTTTTCATTTCTGACATATTAATTTAATTTTACAAATATTCATGTCCAAACCTCTTCGGATGGTGTTTCCGAAGCCTTAGGCAAAAAATCAAATATGATGCCATAATATTAAGGGAATATTCGTATATTTGCCTTTTACAGAGGCCACACTCCGGCGGCCGGAAAACAATGAATTAAAAAACACACGAATATGAAACTCAACGTATCAAGCTCCGAGCTTCTGAAAGGACTGATGGACATCTCCAAGGCCATCCCGGCCAAGTCCGCCCTTCCGATTCTGGAAAACTTCCTGTTTGACCTCAAAGGCAACATTCTTGAGGTCACCGCATCGGATTCGGAGCTCACCCTCAGGACTGAAATCGAAGTGGACACCACCGAAGAGGAAGGCAGGATCGCCGTTCCCGCAAGGCACATCATCGACCTTCTCAAGGAACTTCCTGACCAGCCTGTAGCGATCTGCACCGCCAGCGACAGCTCAATCGAGTGCAAGTGGGCCAGCGGCAACTCCGTGCTGCCTTTCTTTCCTGCCGAGGACTATCCTGAGATCAAGGGGACGAGCGACGACGCGGAGAAACTTGAATTCCCGGCCGAAAGCCTGATAGAAGGCATAAACAGCACGATCTACGCCACGGCAGATGACGAGATAAGGCCGGCGATGAACGGAATATTCTTTGATTTCGGACCGGAATCCACCACTCTCGTGGCCTCAGACTCGCACAAGCTCATCTGCTACACGGCCAAGGAAGTGAAGACCCCGGAGAAATGCTCGTTCATTCTTCACAAGAAGCCGGCGGCCGTCCTGAAGTCCATCCTCGGGAAAGACGACGGAACTGTTGAGATCGCGTTCGATTCCAGCACCGTCCTCTTCACCTTCGGGAAGACTACCATGGTGTGCAGGCTGATTGTCGGCAAGTACCCTAAGTACCGCGACGTCATCCCACAGAACAACCCAAGCGTGCTGAAGATCGACAGGGCGATGTTCCTGAACACGGTAAGGCGTGTGGCCGTCTGCGCCAACAAGGCTTCCAACCACATCAAGCTGGATCTCAAGCCGGGACAGATGGAGATCACCGCACAGGATCTCGGTTTCGCCATCGCAGCCTACGAGAAGATCAACTGCGACTACAGCGGTGACGAGCTGACCATCGGATTCAAGTCAACATTCCTCACGGAGATCCTCGCCAACATGAGCTGCGAGACAGTCGTGATGAAGTTCGCCGACGCGCGCAGGGCTGCCCTCATCATTCCTTCAGAAGAGGATGATGAGAGCGGAAAGATCTGCGGAATCCTGATGCCTATCATGGTTTAACCTTCGGAGAATCAAAGCTATGGAACTTTCTCTTGAAAGGCCTCTGCTTTTCTTTGACATTGAGAGCACGGGGCTTAATATTGTCAATGACTGCATTGTCGAACTGAGTTTTGTCAAGGTGTTCCCTGACGGACACCATGATGTGAAGACCTGGAGGGTCTGTCCTTGGGACTACACTCTCCGCAAACAGCATCCGATCAATCCCGAAGCCAGTCAGGTGAACGGGATCAAGGACGAGGATGTCGCCGGCGAGAAGAAGTTCATCGAGATTGCGGCAGAGGTCGTGGATTGGCTGAGGGACAGCGATTTGGCCGGGTACAACTCAACCAAATTCGACCTGCCTATGCTGTCCGAGGAACTTGAGAGAGTGCGTGCCTATTGTATGCGCAGGCTTGCGGATCCGAGAAACACTCCGGAGAACAAGGCCAAGGCACAGGCGACCCTTGAGGCCACGGACATTGACCTACACTCCAAGCAGATGGTAGACGTGCAGACAATCTACCACTACATGGAGCCGCGCAACCTCAAGGCTGCTTACAGATTCTACTGTGGTGGGGAGGATTTCGAGAACGCCCATTCCGCGGAGGCTGACACAATGGCCACCTACGAAGTGCTGAAAGGACAACTCGATATGTACCAGACACCGACAAAGTACCACGAGCAGGTGCTCAAGAACGATGTAGAGTTTCTGGCCGGAGTAGCCGGACGTCCACGTACTGTTGACTATGCCGGCCGGTTGATACTCGGCAAAAATGACGAGCCTACAATCAGCTTCGGAAAGCACAAGGGACACACGGCAAGGGAGGTCTATGAGACAGAGCCGGCCTACTTCGCATGGATAGAGAACGGTGAGTTCACTATGGACACCAAGCGGCAGTTCGCGCGTCTGAAAGAGAAATTCGAAAAGGAAAAGAAAGAGGCCGCGAAGGCTCGTGAAGCAGAGATGAGCAAACCTCTTGAGGGTGAGGCGTTCGACAGCGCAATCGCCGGCCTTAAGGACAAATTCGGAGGCGGCAGACTTTTCTAGGACGTCCGGGGGCTTGTCGCAAGCCCCGACAATGACCCGCCCCTTCTCGCCGACAACCAAGCGCGTAAGATTGATTCATGAATATAATCGTAAAGACATCGACCGGCAGGATCGTCGTGCGGCCGGACACGACATGGGAGAAGGACAATGAGGATTTCTACCCTCCTGAGTTCGTGGACGAGCTGACATACTCGCCGGTACTTTTCGCCCGTGTACTGAAGCCGGGACGAAGCGTCGGCAGAAAATTCGCGTCAAGATACTACGACTCGGCTGGTTTCGGAGTCCTCCTATACCCGGAGAATATGCTTGACGGCACCCCTGAAGGTTACGCCCAGGCCATCTGTCTGGATCATACATCCTTTCTGCCCACGCCGATGTTTTCGCCGCAAAGGCTGGAAGAAGATGGCCGATTCAGCCTATTCAGAAATGAAGTTGAGCTTTTCACTTTCGACCGCCCATCCTTGAATATGATCGAGGACGCTCTTGTGGAAGCTACCAGGCTGCTCTACATCCGCACCGGCGACCTCATCGCCGTAGAGTTGTCCGCCCGGACCCCGCTCACGACCCGCAACAATGCCATCACCAACATCACCGGTACTTTCGGTCAAGACAAAGTCCTTGATTTTCAGATAATATTCTAAACGACATTTCGTGATGAACAGAGTTCAGTGAAGTGTCACCACAAACCCTCCGCGCTTCGCGCTCCGTCCCTCCCAGCCTACGGCTGGGTCCCTCCCGCTTATAGCCGCGGGTGGCTAAGGTTTGTGGTGACACTTCACTAAACCATCAAAGTATAGTAGCGACACATCAATGAACAATGGCAACCAATAACATAGGGCTGGTCGTGATGGCCAGGAGATGCCAAGTACATAATCTCAATAGCCGCCGAAAAATCAAAAGTCAAATTTTGGTAACGTGCAAAATTTGACTTTTGCCTTTTTTCGGTGGCCTTTTTTCGGGGCCTTTTTTCGGTGGCTAACTGATACTTTATCGCTTCGACAAGCCCAGCGACCAGTTTTTCCTTCTGGAAGTCCAGCGTGCAGTCACTCTTTCAGGGAAATCGGCGACCAGTTATTTTATCAGGAAGATCAAGGGCCTACTATGCCATCAAGCGACGGAAGCCTTTGGCGATGCGGTCAAGTCCTTGCTGGAGACGGGCACGAGGGCAGGCGATGTTGATGCGCATAAAGCCATCAAGGCCGTACATCACGCCGGAGTTGATCCAGACCTTCTCATTGAGCAAGAGGCTGTTCTCTATGTCGTTAGCGGACATATTCAAAGCGCTGACATCCACCCACACAAGGTAGGTTCCTTCCAGTTTGCTGACAGGGAACTCCGGAAGGTTCTCCTCAAAGAACGACAGCAACGTGCGGTAATTCCCGTAAAGATATTCATTAAGCTCCTTGAGCCACGGCTCACCCTCGTTGTAGGCGGCCTGAAGCGCAAGCACACCGAAAGGATTCACCTCACACAACTCGTTGATATTGATTACCCTGTCGATGATTTTCTTCCAGTCAGGATTGTTGGTGATGATGTTGGATATTCCCAAACCGGCGATGTTGAACGACTTGCTTGGAGAGTTCATCGTGACGGTATTGTCCTGGGCTACCTGTGAGATGGAAGCCATCGGAGTGAAGTGATAGCCAGGCATTTCCAGTTCGCAATGGATCTCGTCGCTTATGACGATCACACCGTTTCTGCGGCAGATGTCGGCTACCCTCTCAAGGTCCTCGCGAGGCCAGACACGTCCGCAAGGGTTGTGAGGATTGCAGAACAGCAGCACCTTGGCCATCGGGTCGGCGGCACGTCTCTCAAGATCCTCGAAATCAATGTACCAAGTGGCCTGATCACCTTCCGTGTCGTAGATCAGTTTGTTGATTGAGAGTTCACAAAGATTGTTCTTCGCGGTGGAGAAGAAACAGTTGTACGCCGGACTCTGGATGATCATCTTCGGCAATTCACCGTGAGGGCCACGTCCACGGTTCGGCTTCTCGACAACCTCGCCGTCCACAATCTCGTACTGCGTCAAAGCCTTGACAACCACCGACATCGCCGGAACCACCCCTGCAATGTAGAGGTACCAATCCTTCTCCGTGTGCCACCCTCTGCGGCGCTCCCACCAGTTGACGGCAGCCTCGTAGTAGGAATCCGGCACGTGGGTGTAGCCGAAAATCTCTTGATCCACACGATCTTTCAGCACGTTCACGATCTCCGGAGCCACCTTGAAGTCCATATCCGCCACCCAAAGCGGAATCACATCCTCCGAAATCGGCCCGACCGGACTCTCCGCATCCCATTTGACGCAGTTCGTGCCGCGCCTTATCGTCATCTCGTCAAAGTTATATTTTCCCATAATATTACAAATTTTCAAATTTCATTTCCTGCCCTCACGATCATCTTGTCAGAAAAGCCAAGTCGGTATATTCATAAAATCCGGCATTATCTTGACATCAGCAAGTGATTTCCACCGAACAGACTTCGAAGATAGCAAAAAACAATTAAATTTGCGATGATATGAGATTCTACGAATATATTTTCTTGGCCACCGCGTTTGCCGCAAGTGTCTGCGGATGCGTGCGGAATGTCAGCGGAGACTTGCCGCAGGACGTTATCGAACCGCAATTTATGAATATAATCCCGGAAGCTGATGGGGGATATTCATTGGTCTCAATCTCGCCGTTTGACGGGAGCCGGGACACGATATCCATCAGCCAACCTCTTGGCAGATTGATAGTTACGAGCACTTCCTACATCGGTTTTCTGGATGCCGTCGGGGCGGACTCGGTGATTGTCGGGGTGTCGGGCGGTGAATATGTCTGCGACTCTTCAGTGACAGCCGGCCTAAGCAACGGAACGGTGGTGGACATCGGTTATGACGCAAGCCATGACTACGAGAAGATAATGGCCCTGAAGCCGGACCTGCTCCTGACATATTCAGTCTCCCCTGTGAAGTCGCAGTTCTTCTCGAAACTTGAGTCGCTGGGAATAAAGACTTTCATTGTCAATGAGCATCTTGAGCGACACCCTCTGGCCAGAGCCGCCTACATACGCCTTTTTGGAGCGTTGACAGGGAATATGGCCGCGGCTGACTCGGTGCTTAAGATCGTTTCGGAGAACTACATAAACTTACGTGATTCAGTTCAAAGTAATCTGAACAGAAATATTGAACTGGATTCCAAAGGAACGACTCACAAACAAAGAAAGATTCTGGTCAACATCCCGTACAAGGACCAATGGTTCATTCCCGGACAGGAAAGTTATCTCACGACCCTGTTCAAGGATGCCGGCGGGGAGATTCTCGGAGCCAAATCCGGAAGCTCAGTCTCGGGCCAGATTTCGGTCGAGACGGCATATTCATTGTCAAAGGAAGCGGATCTTTGGATGAATGTCGGTTGGTGCCAGACTCTGGAACAACTCCTTTCCGTCAATCCCCTGTTCGACGACTTCTTGATGGATATTCAGGGAAACGCCTCGGCCAGAGGATACTCCAATGCCGAAGGATGCGCCACGAACTCCAGTGACACCTCCGCAAGCGTGGTCTGGAACGACAACAACCGCCTCAACCCCAAGGGTGGCAACGATTTCTGGGAAAGTGGTGTGGTACACCCCGACCTCCTTCTCCGCGACCTCATCGGAATATTCCGCGGCGAAGACAACCGTACTCCTATCTATTACAAATCAATCAAGTAGCCAAACGCATCCCGCCTTCAATAACATCTTCCTTTCTTAGAAGCTGTTTTGAATTGTTTGTTTGAAGGTTTGAGAGTGAAAAACTTCAGTTTCGACCGCTTCTTCCAAGGAAGATAGCGGTGCTATCTGACTGAAGAAGCGGGAAGAAAATGAAGATTTTTCACCTCAAAGAACATTTCAAACAATTCAAAACAGCTTCTTAGGTGCGCAAATATATTCACACCCTGAACACCAAGAGGCATATTCCTGAATTATATTGCCAGAGTCTGTATTAGTCTTTCGAAGGCTTAGCCGTTTATCACAAGGTGAACATCTGGGAGGCGCGGGTGCGGGGAAGGGTCTGGAGGTTGGTGATTTCCTTTGCGGTGAGGTGACCGTCAAGGCGAATCGACCTAAGGGCATCGGCGGCGGAGTCGAAGGCGAGAGACGGTGTGTTGTTGTTCTCACTTAGATGGCAGAGAAAGATGTTCTTGAGGCCGGGATGCCAGAAACGGCGGATGGCCGAGGCGCACTCATCGTTGCTCAGGTGACCGTTGCCTTGACATATACGCATCTTGAGCTCGTGTGGGTAAGGGCCCCCGATCAGCATTCCGGAATCGTAGTTCGACTCGAAGACAACCGCGTCGGCCTTCCGGGCATATTCTATAGCCTCGTCAGTCACCCTGCCGGCATCGGTCATCAGGAAGAACCTTACCCCTGACCACTCGATGAAATAACCTACGGTCTGGGTCGCGTCGTGCGGCACCACAAAATGACTGACCAACGGGAGTTCCTCTTCCGGAATATCCCCACGCAGTCTAATCCTGACAGGACCTTCATCCGGAAGGACACAACGGTAATCCGAGATGTAGTCCCTTGTGAATGTGTGATGCGAAAGAGCCTCGTGCAGCACGGCGGTCGCATATACAGGCTTTTTCAGATGCTTGCAATACGAACCCAGCTGTCTGATGTGATCAAGATGATCATGTGTCACAAGCACTGCCTGAAAGGAATCCACACCTAAGCCGTGCTCCATCAGAGTCTTCTTCAAACGCCGCTGGCTGACTCCAGCGTCGATGAGAAGCCCCGATCTACCGTCGGAAAGGAAATAGCAATTGCCGCAGCTGCCGCTGGAAAGACTAAAAAACTTCAGCATCACTTCTTCTCCTCTTCGCAATATTTCGAGATCACGCTGTAGGCATCACCGACACCGAGCTCACCGGCCCTCGAAAGGTCGATGCAACCTTTCTCCTTGTCTTTCAGATAGATGAGCACAAGACCTCGGTTATAGTACGCGTCTCCCATATAAGGATAGACATTGATCGCCTTGGTGTAGCTGTCAACCGACTCCACGAACTTCGAGGACAGGCAGTAAAGATTGCCAAGGTTGAAATAGACGTACGGGATTCCAGGAAGGATCCTGTCAGCAGCCAGCATATCCTCGATGGCCTCCGAATAGTCATACGTCCGGCTCACCTGATCACGGACACGGGCCCTGGTGGTACCCTTGTCATCCATAGTCAAGGTCTGCACGTTGTTCTCGATGGATGAGATGAAATCGATCATCTCGGCGCGGAGCACACCCCTGTTCAAATAATAGAAAGCCTTGTAATATTCTGAATATTTTCCCTTGCTCTCGGAATTCACCGCGGCGTCGAACTGGTTCAAGGCTGAAGTGAATTGCTTTGACTGCACATCGTAGAGTCCTTTGATGAAAGCCCTGTCAGCATCTGTCAAGGACTTAGGATCCCCGGCGGCAAGATAGGAATCACCATAGAGCGACGCGTCGATTCCGTGCGCGAATTCAGGTTTGACAAGCGAGTCGGAATTGGAGACCGTCATCACGATCGGAGAGTCCGAGATGAACTTGTCGATCAGCGGGTTCTCGTAGCGGTGTCTCAGAGCGATGTTCTGGTTGTCACGCCGTGCCGCAAGGCTGAACTTGTAGAGTGATTTCAGACGGATGTTGATGTCCCTGTTCTGAAGAAGTTCGTTGTCGAAATCCTTTTTGGCGAAATCCGCGTCCAACGCGATCAGGGAACTGTACTTCTTGGTCGTGTCGGCGAACGACCCCTCGTCCGCGGCATTCTTCGCGCGGTACTCCTGAACTTTCTTCTGAGCCGTGTCGTAATCCTGCTTCGAGGACTTTGTACGGCCGAGCATATTCTTCACATACGAGCGGTTCAGATAGGCCTTGGCGAAGTCAGGGTACAGTTCGATGGCCTTGTCGTAGTCGTCAAGGGCATCCATCCAGCGTCCCATCCGGACAAAGTACGAGGCACGGTTGTAGTACGCGAGCACGTTCTCCGGATTGATGTTGATGACGTGGTCCATATCCGCGAGCGCATCCTCCATATTTCCGACCTGCGCGTTGATAAGGCTTCGGTTGTAAAGGGTAAGCGCGTTGCCCGGCTCATCCCTCAAAACTCTGTTCAGGTCGCTCATCGCGGAGTTGTAGTTGTTCTGGTCGTAGTACATCAACGCCCTGTTGAAATAGGCGAAAGTGTTGGTCGTGTCCAGGCCGATCGCCTTGTCCATGTCGGCTATCGCATCATTGTAGTCCTTCCTCAAGGCATAGACGCGGCCACGACGGATATATCCTTCCGGATCGAAGCGATCCAGCCTGATGGCTCTGTTGTAGTCCTCCAAAGCCTTTGTCGTGTCATTGAGGAAAAGATAGGAGGCTCCCCTGTTCAGATATGCGGACGGATCTTTCGGCTCCTTTCTGATATAGCGGTCAAAATCGGCCACAGCCTTGTCGAACTGCTGGGCAAGGAAATATGTCACTCCCCTGCTGAAATACAATCCGTCAAGCCCGGGCCTTAGTTCCATTGCCCTTTCCAGATCTTTCAAGGCCTCGTCGTACTTCCCGAAACGGCTGAGGGTTATGGCTCTGAAATGGTAGCCGTTGGTGAACACTGGATTGAGCCTTACTGAAGTGTTGAAATCAGCCTGCGCGCCACGAAGGTCACCAAGGTTGTATTTCGCGATGCCTCTGTAGAAAAAAGTCCAGCAGTCTGTCGTGTCCAGACGCGCAAGGATGTTGAAATGGCTGATTGCCTCTGAATATTTTCCGTCCGCAAGAGCCGCGCGGCCTCTGAAATTAAACACGTCCTTATCGTACTGCGCGTTGGAGACCAAAGCGAGGCACAACAGGAAAAATAGAGTCAGCGCGAATCTTTTCATATAAATATATTTCACTTTAATCCTTAAAATTCCTAATTTTGTCGTTTGCAAAGATAAACATTTATCGTGCCTTGAAGACGCTTTTAAGTAAAATTTTCGCATTGATTCTCCTCACGGTCACCGCCGGGGAGCTTTTCGCGCAGCAAGCGGAGGTCAAGATGGTGCCCTCTGGACGCAACGCCGAGAAAGTCATCAACTCAGACAACCTCAGGATGCAGGTTGAATTCCTCACGGACACCACATTCAAAGGCAGGGCGACAGGCTCACGCGGAGCCGCCGAGGTGGCCCTTTGGATTTCCAGACGCTACGAGAACGCCGGGCTCATGCCGTTTGACGGCAGTTGGAGCCGATCGTTCAAAGTCGGGGATGCCGTGGGACGTAACATTCTCGGTTTCCTGCCTGGAAAGAGAGAGGCATCCAAAGAAATGTACGTCATCATCGCCGCCCATTATGACAGTCATGGGATCATCGACGGAAATCTCTACCCAGGTGCTGACAACAACGCGTCCGGGGTTGTGGCCATGCTCAGCGTGGCGGACATGTTCCGCAAGATGAAAGATCTTGGACGTTCATACGGAAAGAATATAATCTTCGTGGCGACCGACGCGAAGGAAAAGAACTCTGCCGGTGCGGAGGCCCTGATGGACGACATCAGGAACGGCAGACTGAAAGATCCTGTGGACGGCGAGACGATCACGATGGACAGGATTCGCTCCACCGTTGTGCTCGACATTCTCGGAAGCACCCTTGAGCCTATCCACAAGGACAGAAAGGATTTCCTGATCATGCTCAGTGACGGGCAATATACTTTTGACCTCACAAGGGCGAACGAAGGACAGGGAATGGGGCTTGACATATCAACCAACTACTACGGCAGCAAGAGTTTCACCGAGATGTTCCACAGCCGGTTCGGCGACCAGAAGATATTCGTCCAGAACGGTCTGGTCTGCGCCGTGTTCACCTCTGGCATCACGATGCTGACCAACAAGGTCACTGACACCGCCGACACCCTCGACTACGAAGTTTTACGCAAAAGAATATTCCTGATCTTCCACTGGTTGGAAAAAATACTCTGACAATGAAAGAATTCTGGTCAATGATAAAGCGCTATGTCGCGCCTTTCAAGAAATATCTCGCCGGCTCGATAATTCTGAATATCCTGTCGGCGGTGTTCAACATCTTCTCGTTCGCGATCATCGTGCCTATCCTGCGCATCCTGTTCAAGATCAACGAGACGGTATATTCATTCACCCCGTGGAACGAGGTTTGGAATATGCCGTTCAAGGATCTCGGGGACGCGTTTATGGCGAACGTCTATTGGATGCTGGAGCAGCAGATCTCCGCGCTCGGAGCGTCAACCGTGCTGCTGTTCCTGTGCATATTCCTGGTTGTGATGACCGCGCTGAAGACCGCCTGCTACTTCGGCTCATCCGCTGTGATGGTTCCGATCAGGACCGGAGTGGTGAAGAACATCAGGATGGACATCTACAACAAGATCCTCGCCCTTCCGCTCGGCTTCTTCTCGGAGGAGAAGAAAGGAGACATCATCGCCAGGATGAGCGGTGACGTGCAGGAGGTCGAGAACTCCATCACCGGCTCCATCGAGATGCTGATCAAGAACCCGATTCTCATCCTTTTTTATTTCGTCGCCCTTCTTGTCATCAGCTGGCAGATGACGGCGTTCACGATCCTGTTCGCCCCTGTGATGATGTGGGTGATGGGAGTCGTGGGAAAGAACCTGAAGAGGAAATCGCTTGAGGTCCAGCAGCTTTGGAGCGATGTGATGGCGCAGGTGGAGGAGACTCTCGGAGGTCTTCGCATCATCAAGGCGTTCATCGCCGAGAAGAAGATGTCCGACAGGTTCGACAACGTCACCGAGGCGATGAGGAGAAAGAGCAACCGGGTGACCATCCGCCAGTCCCTCGCCCACCCGATGAGCGAGTTCCTCGGCACCGTGCTTATTATGATCGTGCTGTGGTTCGGAGGAGCGTTGATCCTCGGAGGAAAATCGACAATCGACGCGCCTATATTCATTTATTATATGGTGATCCTCTACAGCATCATCAACCCTATCAAGGATTTCGCGAAGGCTGGGTACGCCATCCCTAAGGGTATGGCCTCGATGGAGAGGATCAACAAGATTCTGGACGCGGAGAACGACATCATCGAGCCGAAGGAGCCGAAAGCCTTGGACGGATTCAACGGGAAACTTTCGTTCGAGCACGTTAACTTCCGCTATCCGGACGGGCACAGGATGATTCTGGATGATGTGAGTCTGGATATTCCTAAAGGCAAGACAATAGCGATCGTGGGTGCCTCCGGTGCGGGAAAATCCACCTTGGTGGACCTCATTCCGAGATTCTATGACCCGACCGGCGGAGCCATCACGATTGACGGGACGGACATCAGGGACATCAGGATCGCGGATCTTAGAAGCCTCATCGGTAACGTCAATCAGGAATCGATTCTGTTCAACGACACGATTTTCAACAACATAGCCTTCGGTGTCGAGAACGCCACGATGGAAAGCGTGATCGAGGCGGCGAAGATCGCCAACGCCCACGACTTCATTATGGAGAAGGAAGGCGGCTACGATTTCAACATCGGAGACCGCGGCATCAAACTGTCCGGCGGCCAGAGGCAGAGAATCAGCATCGCAAGGGCAATCCTCAAGAACCCGCCTATCCTGATCCTGGACGAGGCAACCGCATCGCTTGACACTGAGTCTGAGAAGATTGTGCAGGAGGCTCTTGACAGACTGATGTCAACCAGAACCACAATAGCCATCGCCCACAGGCTCTCGACCATCCGAAACGCGGACGAGATCATCGTTATGGATGAAGGTCGGATCGTGGAGCGTGGCAGACACGAGGACTTGCTGGCGCTGAACGGATATTATAGGAAACTCAATGATATGCAGGCACTTTAATGCCTCGCAGGAATATTCATGATACACAGAGATGAAAAATGTTGTCAGACAGATAAGGGTCCCGCTGATTGAAGGACTTGAGATGATGAATATGCAGGAACTGGATCTTGCGATGGAGAAAGGTGCGTCAAAGTTCGCCGTCTGCGAGCGGAACTGGCCCAAGGACGCCCCGTACGCTCCGGATTGCAACGGTTCCATAGCCCGCACAAAGACCCATCTTGCGGTTATGTTCCACGTGAGGGGGCTTGACCTCAGGGCAACCGCGATGGAGGACAACGGAAACAGTTGGGAGGACAGCTGCTGCGAGTTCTTCGTCACGGATCCGTACGACGGGACATACTACAATTTCGAGATGACCTGTGTCGGCTCGCTGCTTGCGTCCAAGAGGACGAGCAGGATCAACAAGACACTCATCCGGCCGGAACTCTTGGCAAGTGTCATAAGGCATAGTTCCCTGGAGCGCAAGCCTGTCACGATCAACGACAGGATATTCAGCTGGACGGTTGCTATGCTGATCCCGTTCGAGCTGATAGGAATCGACAGGGAAAACCTTCCGGTCAGCCTGCGGGGGAATTTCTACAAATGCGGAGACCTTACCGCTCATCCGCACTTCCTCAGCTGGAACCCGATCAAGACCCCGAAACCCGACTTTCACAGACCCGAATTCTTCGGAGAACTGATTCTGAAATAAATCTATGAATATGAGAAAACAACGGATTCTGGCTATACTGCTGTTCATCCTGTACCTCTGCGCCGTGGCGTACTGCTGCTTCGGTCGTTTCAAAGACTTACCGCAGATCGGACAGGACAGTCTGTGGGGAATCCCGATGGACAAGGTTGTCCATTTCATAATATTCTTCCCGTTCCCGATCCTTTGCTATGCGGCGTTCCGCCCTAAAAGCGAGAAAGGATGGAGGATAGCCTTGGCCGTGGCCATCATTTTTGCCATAGGTTGCGCCGTGGCGGCCGGAACGGAGATCGGACAGTCTTTCACCACCTACAGAAGCGGGGATCCGATGGATTTTCTGGCGGATTTCACCGCACTCGCCAGCACGTCGGTGATCACGTTGCTGGCCGAATTGCTGATATTCAAGAACAAACGATAGTATGATCAAACGATTAATAACCCTATTCGCTGTCGCCGGGGCATTTTCCACAGGCCTTGCGGCGCAGTCTGTAAAGGAATTCAAGGATGCGGTTGACTCACTCCAGACCCTTGTTGTCGAAAGGACAGGTGTGTCATCGCAGGTCAAGGCCAACAAGGTCGTCAGACGAGGCTATGATCTTGACTTTTATTTCACACCGGCTATGGGGGATTTCCCTTGGCGGTCAAAGGACGTGAAGTGGCTCAGGAAGACACTCACGGATCTGATGCCGGAATCTTGTTCCAAGTACGGGATCGGGAATCTGTTCGTGGGCAAGAACAGGCTGGAATCATACGTTGTGCCGCAGGTCGGCAATGACGGGAAATCCATTAACAACAAATTCAGGACAAAGGACTTACGTAACACCCATCCGTTTGTCACCAAAATGGACGAGGAAGACTTTCCCAAAGGTCTGGCAGGACGTAACATAGCCCTCTGGCAGAGCCACGGCCGCTATTTCGAGGAGAAGACCGACCGTTGGGAATGGCAGCGCGCGCCGATGTTCCAGACCGTCGAGGATATGTACACCCAAAGCTATGTGCTTCCGTTCCTGATTCCGATGCTGGAGAACGCCGGAGCCTACGTTATGACTCCTCGCGAGAGGGATCCGCAGACCAACGAGGTCATCTCAGACAACGATCCAGCTTTCGAGGATGGACGTGGAGAGGGTGTCAGAATCGAGGGAAGATATTCAGAGACAGGAACTTGGTCGGACGCTGGAATTGGATTCGCGGATGCCAGGGCGACATATTCATTGCTGGAGAATCCGTTTCAGATGGGAACGGCCCGCCAAGCGGAATGCCGTGAGAACCATAGGGGAAAGGCGGCCGAGGCACGCTGGACCCCTGAGATTCCGGAACGCGGGGAATATTCAGTCTATATTTCCTACAAGAGTCTGCCGCACAGCACTCCTTGCGCCCATTACACAGTCAGGCATCTGGGCGGCGAGAGTGAGTTCATCGTCAACCAGAAGATGGGCGGCGGCACCTGGATCTACATTGGCACATTCGAGTTCGACAAAGGTTCAGAAGGTTGCGTGATCCTTGACAACAGCGTCCCGAAAGGCTACAACGTCACCCGCAACGCTGTGATCACAGCGGACGCAGTGCGTTTCGGCGGCGGAATGGGCAAGATCGCAAGAGGCCTCAAAGACCAGCCGGTCAATGAATATACCACCTCAGGGATGCCGTCCTTCACGGAAGGAGCGCTCTACTGGATGCAATGGGCCGGGGCCGATTCCACAATCCTGAGCAAATACGACAATGACTACACGTCCGACTACGGCAACCGTGGCGCGTGGGTCGGCTGGATGTCCGGTGGTTCAAGGACAAATCCAAAGGCCGAAGGACTGAATATTCCGATAGACCTTTCGTTCGCGTTCCACACGGACGCCGGTACGACTCCGAACGACTCGATCATCGGCACGCTGTCCATATACACCTTGCTGTGCGACGGCAGCGACAAGTTCGCCAACGGAGAGGACAGGCTTCAGCAGAGGATGTACGCTGACTTTGTCCAGACGGAGATCGTGAACGACATCCGCAAGGAATTCAATCCGGAATGGAGCAGAAGGGGCTTGTGGGACCGATCCTACAGCGAATCCCGCACGGCGACAGTTCCTGCGATGCTGCTCGAATTACTGTCTCACCAGAATTTCGCGGATATGAAATTCGGACTTGATCCGTCTTTCCGCTTCACTGTCAGCCGCGCGGTCTATAAAGGAATGCTTAAATACCTGAGCGCACGCTATGGTTGCGAATATGCAGTGCAGCCGCTTCCGGTCAACTCTTTCGCTACTTCATTCACTGGTTCCAAATCCGTGAGGCTCAGCTGGAAAGCCACCGTGGACTCGCTTGAGGCAACCGCCGTCCCTACCGGATATATTCTTCAGACAAGGATTGACGACGGGGCCTTTGACAACGGCCGTGTGCTGGATGGATGCAAAGTCTCAGGAAACGAGATCTCAACCAAGGTCTCCATCGTCCCTGGGCACATCTACAGCTATCGTGTGACCGCATTCAACAAGGGTGGGAAAAGCTTCCCTTCCGAGACCCTCAGCGTCGGCATCCCGGAATCAGGCAACGGCAAAAACGTCCTGGTGGTCAACAACTTCACCAGAGTCTCCGCTCCGGCGTGGTTCGACACCAATGAATATGCCGGATTCGACGCGAGCCTCGATGCCGGTGTCCCATACGTAAAAGAAATCAATTTCATCGGCCCGCAGTACCAGTTCCGCCGCTCGCTGCCTTGGCTGGACGATGACAATCCAGGATTCGGAGCGGCCTGGACCAATGAGGCCGGAAAGGTCTTCGCCGGGAACACGTTCGACTACTGCGGAATCCACGGCAAGGCTCTCATGGCGGCCGGATATGCTTTCCACTCTTCGAGTGTGGCGGCGTTCTCCGCCGACAGGACCTTGGCTAAAAACGATGTGGCCTTGGATCTCATCTGCGGAAAACAGATCACTACCGTTGTCGGCACTGGCAAGGTGCCGGACAGGTTCCAGGTGTTCCCTACTGGCCTACAACAAGCCATCAGACGCTACACTGAGGATGGCGGGAACGTGCTCGTCTCCGGAGCGAACATCGGCACGGATGTCTGGGACGGGATCTACCCAGTGCACAAGGACAGCTTATACACGTCTTCAACAAAGGAATTTGTGGAGAAGACGCTTGGCTACAGATGGATGACAAACTACGCCAGCCGCAACGCCACTGTCAAGGTTAAGAAGAACGGCCCAATCAGTCTGAGCGTGCCGGAATTCCAATTCCACAAGGAGCGCAACCCGTTCATCTACTGCGTGGAGACCCCTGACGGAATCGTGCCATCATCTGATAAGTCGAAATCATTCCTTCGCTACTCAGACACGAACATCTCGGCCGGAACCTGCTTTGAGGGGAATGGTTACAGGACCGTCTGCATCGGCTTCCCTATCGAGGTCATCAGCGGGGAGGCCGCTATTGAACCACTGATTAAGGACATAATGAAATTTCTTGACAAATAACCAGTTATGACTACAAGAGAATCCGAACTCATCGAACTCCTGCACAAGGAAGTCAAGCCAGCCTTGGGCTGCACCGAACCGATCGCCGTCGCGCTGGCCGCCGCCAAAGCCACGGAAACCTTGAAAACAGAAGTCCCCGTACTCTCTGAATATGAAGTTGACGTGGAGGTCAGCGGAAATATTCTCAAGAACGGAATGGGAGTCGGAATCCCCGGGACCGGGATGGTCGGGCTTTACATCGCCTCCGCCCTCGGAGCGGTCTGCGGGAAAAGCGAGTATGGTCTTGAGGTGCTCAAGGACCTGACCGACAAGGATGTGGATACAGCGAAAGGATTGGTGGACGCAGGCAAGGTACGGATCAAGGTCGCTGAGAGTCCAAAGATCCTTTACGTCAAGGTCACGGTTAGTTCAGCCGGCCACAAGTCCTGGACTGTCATTGAGGACGACCACGACAGGATTGTCGAGACAGGACTCGACTCCTCTGTCTCCGATTTCAGGAAAGGCGGGGACGGGGAGACAACACCGGTGAAATGCACGCTGGACTACAACCTGACTGTCAAGGAAATATATTCATTCGCCCAAAGCGCCACATTCGAGGACATCAAGTTCATTCTTGCGGACAGAGACTTGAACCTTGCGCTCGCGCGGGAAGGTTTGAGCGGAGACTATGGTCTCAACGTCGGCAAGGCCATCAGGGAGAACCAACAGGAGGTTTTCGGGGATGATTTCATCAGCTTTGCGATGGGGATGACCGCCGCGGCCTCGGATGCCAGAATGGCAGGATGCAAGCTTCCGGCGATGAGCAATTCCGGCAGCGGCAACCAAGGGATCACGGTGAGTATGCCCGTGATCGCTTACGCCTTGAAATACGACGTAGATGACGAGCGGCTGGCCAGGGCGCTCATCCTCAGCAATTTGGTCGCCATTCACATTAAAGGATATCTTGGAAAGTTGTCAGCCCTGTGCGGCTGCGTGATTGCTTCGACCGGATCAGCCTGCGGAATCGTGTTCCTCCGCGGAGGAAGCTACGACCAAGTCTGCTCGGCGATCAAGAATATGATCGGAAACATCACCGGTATGGTCTGTGACGGTGCCAAGGTCGGATGTGCGATGAAAGTGGCCTCCGGAGTGGCCTGCGCCGTCCAGTCCTGTGTCTTGGCCCTGAGGGGGACCTGCATCAAGGAGACCGACGGCATCATCGACAAAGACATCGAGAAGACAATCCGGAATCTCGGCCGTATCGGCTCCGCCGGCATGCAGTCCACCGATCACCTCATCCAGCAGATAATGCTCTGCAAAGAGTAGTTTAAGTCCAAATCAAGCAGCGGGGCTACGTATAACATAATCCCGCCGCCCCGAAATCTTGCATACATATTCGGAAAAAATTCTTACGCTACTACCTGGTGAACGCCGGCGCGGAGTTTTTACGAAACACGTTCAGCCGAAGAGGGCATAGAAGGCCGCCAATTGATGAATATGATGAAAAACTATCACTGTTCCCTTCGACTTTTTCAGCATATTCATCAATCCACCGGCGCCAGAGGCCTCTTCGGCTGAACGTATTTCGTAAAAGTCGGGAATGGAGTCACCCTGCAAAACGTGCTTTTCAGGCAACCTAAAGCTAATCGAAAAATGTGTCATTAAGTGACATGTCTTTCGATTAGCCGTATGTTTTCCGCTGTTTCCACCGCGCTAGTTGACCACTATCTCGTCAATGAAGATGAAGGCGTGGTTGCGGTTCTTGGTCACGTCGTCGCGGACGGCTTTGTACTTGATGTAGCGGGCTTTGGCGGTGACGGTAGTGCCTAAGGTGTGCAGGAGAGCGCAGGAATCGTTGTCCGGGATCTCCAACAGGCAGACGACAGGATCGCTGAAATTGACGCCGTCCTCCGAGAATGAGACCTCGGTCCTTACCGGGAATCCGACCTCGGCGGAAGTGTGCGAAAGGAACGTGGCCCCTACATAATGAATATCCTTGACCGCTCCGAGGTCTATCGTGACATCGACATCACAAAGGAAGCCTTGCCAACGGTTGTCCTTGTAGAACCAGCCGCCAAGGTTCCCGTCCACAAGGGCGTTGTCTCCTCCGGCTGGATAGCCATTGGAATATTTCCGGCCGTTATAGGTGATCTTCACACCGGCCGCAAGATGGTCAAGAGGTTTCAGAGACTCCGGTCTCGGACCGATCTCGTTCCTCAAATCAAATGCGTTGTAACCTTTTGAGCGAAGGCTCTCCGCAAGCCTCACGGCATTCTCCCTGAAACGAGGATAGTCCTTGCTTCCGGCCGGACTCCAGCCGATCTCCGCGATGGCGAACGCACGGGGATATAGCAGGTACTCCATATACTCCCCTGTCGGAACGAACTCAGACCAGAGATTGGCCTGAAGACCGAGAAGATGCCTGACATATTCATCAGCTATTCCATCGGTCGGCTCGAACGAATAGACCTGCTCCAAAGGACGGTAGCCGCTGAACGACTTTGGCTGGGAGAACGGAGCGTCCTGGCTGGAATCGAAGTAGCAGTAGTCTCCCGGAGACATAATCACATCGTGGCCCATACTTGCCGCCGTTATGCCTCCTTGCGTGCCTCTCCAGGACATCACAGCCGCGCCTTCCGCCAGACCTCCGTCCAGGATCTCGTCCCAACCGATGGCGTGACGGCCTCTTGACTCCAGAAATCTTGTGATTCGGTTCACGAGATAGCTTTGCAGTTCATCCACATCCTTAAGATGTTCGGTTTCCATACGGTGGCGGCAGTCCGGACACTCTTTCCATCCGCTCTTCGAAGCCTCATCGCCCCCGATGTGGACATATTCATAAGGGAACATCTCTATCACTTCATCAAGAATCCTCTCGAACATCTCGAAGGTCTTGTCCTTGCCAGGGCAAAGGTCGCCGGAAATCCGCCGCCCGCCGTCATGGCGAAGGCAGGCCAGTTCCGGATATGCGGCCAGCACCTCACCGGAATGCCCGGGAAGTTCTATCTCCGGAATGATGTCAATATGCCTTGCGGCGGCATATTCAACAATCTCCTTCACATCGGCTTTGGTCAGATAGCCTCCGGATGCGAGCGGAGAGTCTTCCTCTGAATATTGCCTCCCCAGTTCCATCCATTCCTCGAAGTTCCTTCCTACCCTCCAGGCCGCCTTGCGGGTCAATTCAGGGTATGCGTCGATCTGGATCCTCCACCCCGCATCATCGGTCAGATGCAGATGCAAGGTGCTCATCTTGACCGCGGCCATAGCGTCCAACTGCTTCAGGATAAAATCCTTGTCCCGAAAGTTCCTGGAGATGTCCAGCATCAGTCCCCTGTGGCGGAACCGTGGATAGTCCAGAATGACGCATCGCGTCAAGATGGAATCCTTATCCATCATCATCCCAAGGCTTGTCTTCGCGCGATAAACACCAGCTTCGGAAACGGCGAAAATATCTATGCCCTTCTTTCCTACAGCCAGCTTATAAGCCTCATTCCTGGCAAACTCCGGAATATTCAAAGAATTGATTTCCTTGAGGAAACGCTTGTCGCCAAGATGGACACGCACGTCACTGCCATCCACCTTTGGGAAATATTCCTCCATGAATATCTCGTACTTGACCGGAACCGGAATGATGTCCTGTGGCCCCGAAGCGGCGAATGCCGACGGCACGATGGCCATCAGCGTCGCAAGCACTATAAGTTTCTTTTTCATAAGCTGGTTGATGTAAGTAGAACTACTTGTCAATCAAGACACTTTTAATTTCCTTGAATATGTCCGTGTTGTCCATCACGCCGCCGAACCTCCAGGCGGAAGCGCCATAGGAATAAAGGATAACCGGGGACGCGGTGTGGCTTGTGGCCGAATAGTTCACCTCAAGTCCGCTCTCCCCTTTCGTGAAATCCTTGCTGCCAGGCACAAGAGTGATTCCACCTGTCTCATGGTCGGCCGTGACAATCACAAGGGTTCCTTTGTGAGTGTCAGCGTAGTCAAACGCGGAGTTGACCAGTTTGTCAAATTCCTCCATCCACCAAAGCACCTCGTCAGTATTGTTGGCGTGTGCCGCATGGTCAATGTGTGATCCTTCGATCATGGCGAAGAACCCTTTCTTGTTCTTTTCCAGAATCTCAAACGTGTGCCCGGCCAGATCAGTCAGAAGATCAGAATTGATCTCCGCCTCATCCAACTGCTTTCCCTCGTCCAACAGGCCAAGGATCGGGGTCGTCCATGTGGAATAGAACTTCTCGGGAGTCTCCACGTAGGTGAATCCGGCGTTCACAGCCTTTTCGACAAGATTCTCATCGGTATATTTCTTTTCCGTGAAATACTTCCTGCCCCCGCCGACTATCACATCTGGTTTGAATTCAATCAGATCCTCTGCTATTTTCTTCCTTTTTCCACGTTTGTCCACATGGGCATAAAATCCAGCCGGTGTGGCGTCAAGAACGTAGGATGTCACAACGATTCCTGTCGAAAGCCCTTTATTCTGAGCTAATTCAGCGATACTCTCCGGCTTGGTGCCATCCGGAAGCATTCCAAGCATGCCGTTGTTTGTCTTGTACCCGGTGGCCATCGCAGTGGCGGCGGCCGCGGAATCCGTTGTCCTGTTGTTAGCCGAATATGTCTTGACCACGGCGGCGTACTGAGCCCTGTCAAAACAGGTAGGCTCATAATTCTGGTTTATCATCCATGAGGCTGTGGCACCGAGCCCCATTCCGTCCCCGATAATCAGAATGACATTCTTAACCTTTTCATTCTTAGGGGCCTTGTCTCTTGCCACCGATGGAGTCGCCATCAAGGCAACCAACAAGATAAACGCTAGTGACTTTTTCATTCTGCTGATCTTATGTGTTATTCTTTCCTGCAAAGTTAAATTAAATTCAGCAATATTCGTAAATTTGCCGTATTATGGCAAATGGCAGACTCTATCTGATTCCTTCCCCTCTTGGGGAATATGATCCCGCGGAAGTCATCCCGCAACCGGTTCTTGACAGGCTCAAGGGTATCCGGAAATATGTCGTGGAAGAGGCGCGCACCGTGCGAAGGTACCTTTCCGCGGCCGGTTTAAGAGGACACATAGGAGAACTTGAGCTGAGGGAACTCAACGAGCATTCCTCCGCCAAGGATGTGGAGGCCTTGCTTGATATGTTCTCTGACCCTGACGGGACACCGACCGATGTGGGGTTGATTTCAGAGGCCGGTCTTCCGGCTGTGGCGGATCCGGGGGCACAGCTGGTGGCACTCTGTCATATTCGTGGAATACAGGTTGTTCCGCTTGTCGGGCCGTCCTCTCTGATGCTGGCGCTGATGGGTTCGGGACTCAACGGCCAGAGTTTCGCGTTTTGCGGGTATCTTCCGGCGAAGACCGATGAACGCCGTAAAGCGGTCAGGGAGATTGAAAGGCGTTCCGCGCAGCTGGACCAGACGGAGATATTCATAGAGACTCCATACCGGAACGATTCGATGATGGCGGATCTGCTGGCCACACTCCAGCCGCAGACGAGGCTTTGCGTCGCGGCGGACATCACCCTGCCGGAGGAGACGGTCCTGACGAAAAGCGTCAAGGAATGGAAGCGGTCGCCCATCTCCATCGGAAAACGGCCATGCGTCTTCCTGCTGCTGGCCAGCAGCGGTCACTGAGCCTGCCGAAGTGACCTACAGAATGGCAAGAGCCGGCCACTGCCCCTGTCGAAGAGACCATAAATGGCAAGAATCGGTCACCGAGCCTGTCAAGGTGACCATAAAAGAGGAATTAAAGGAATATGAGATACGACGGAATAATAGAACTTGAAGGCATGGAGTTCCATGCCTATCACGGATGTCTGGAGAAAGAACGGAGAGAGGGCAACACTTTCATCGTGGACTTTCATGCCGAGACAGAACTGGAAAAGGCGGTAAAGACAGATGATCTCGGCAAGACCACCGACTACGGGCGTGTCTATGACATTGTGGCGGGGCAGATGGCCATTCCATCCAATCTGCTGGAGAATGTCGCGGGGAGAATTTTGGATGCCATCCGCAAGGAATTCGATGATGTTCTCTTTCTGAAAGTCCGGGTTTCCAAGAAGAATCCTCCTGTGAACGGAGTATGCGCATGGTCCCGCGTCACTGTGATGTACGGTGAGCCAATATTGAAATTTTAGGATGAGGATAGCGTTTCTGACACTCGGCTGCAAGCTCAACTACGCCGAGACATCGACTTACGAGAGAGGTTTCACGGCGAACGGCCTTGAGGTCGTCCCGTGGGAGGAGCAGGCTGATGTCTACCTGATCAACACTTGCTCTGTCACGGAGAGGGCCGAGAAGAAGTGCCGCAATGTGATCCGGAAGATGCACAGGGTCTCCCCCGGAGCCAGGATCATCGTCACAGGCTGCTACGCCGAACTCCGCCGGAACGATCTGCTGGCCATAGACGGTGTGTCGCTTGTGTTCGGAGCCAAGGAGAAGTCCCGTGTGGTTCCTGACACAATGGAACTGATACTAAACAGCGGCAGTGATGGCACAGCCAGCCCTTCCGCGCTTCGCGCTCCATCCCGTCCCGCCTGCGGCGGTCCACCCGTTCACGAGGCCACGGGCGGCCACGGGGCTGGCAATGCCATCACTGCCGCCTCCACGGCCACCAAGACTGTGACTCATCATGGTTCACAAACCAATGAAGCAATTGACATCAATACCGTCCTTGAACAGCCCCTGCCATCGATGAATGGTTCTTCTGATCTGGAACCGATGAGCGCGGCGGAATACAAGGAGATCTCGAAGGAGACGATGGCGGCGTTCTCGTCGGAGGAAAGGACGAGGTCGTTCCTCAAGGTGCAGGACGGATGCAACAACTTCTGCGCCTACTGCACAGTGCCTTATGCGAGAGGAAATTCAAGGAATATACCGATTTCGGAAGTGCTGGAGCAGGCCCGCAGGATAGCAGGAGCCGGAATCAAGGAGATTGTCATCACCGGTGTCAACACCGGGGACTTCGGCAGGACGACCGGCGAGAGTTTCCTCGATCTGCTGAAACGCCTCAACGACGTGGAAGGCATCGAACGCTACAGGATCTCGTCAATCGAGCCGAATCTCATAACGGAGGACATCGTGGACTGGATAGCCTCCGGAACCAAATTCCAGCCACACTTTCATATTCCTTTACAGTCAGGGTCGGACACGATCCTCAAAAGGGTGGGCCGCCGCTACACGACGGAATTCTTCGCCGACAGGATCGACTACATCCGCTCCAGGATGGATCCTAAGGCCGGGCAGGACGACAAACCCTTCGTGTTCTTCGGGATAGATGTCATCGCCGGACTGCCCGGAGAGACAGAGGAACTGTTCGAGGAGACATATTCATTCCTCAAGGACCGCGTCAGACCGGCGTTCATCCACGTGTTCCCCTATTCCCGCCGCCCCGGAACCGTCGCCGCCGGGTGGAAGGATCAGGTCAAGGATGCCGTCAAGACGGAAAGGGTGGCAAGGCTGGAGGCGCTGTGCGGCGGGCTGCACACGGCGTTCGTGGAAAGGAACAGGGGCAGACGCTCGCAGGTGCTGTGGGAATCCGACGAGAAGGACGGGATGATGGGCGGCTACACCGGCAACTACATCCGCGTTGAGAGACCTTACGACCCGGTGCTTGTGAATATGGTGGAGGACATCACGATCTGACAGGCGATCCGGTTTATATAACACGGGTTTATAAAACTATAGAACAATATTCCAAGATTATTTTACGGAAACAAGAATAATTATATGCGCAAGGCAAGACTAACATTCTTAGGCACCGGCACCTCGCAGGGGGTACCGATCATCGGCTGCAAGTGCGATGTGTGCACATCACCGGACACAAGGGACAAGCGGTTCCGCTCATCCGTGTTCGTTGAATATGAGGGGCTTGGCATCCTCGTGGACGCCGGGCCGGACTTCAGGATGCAAATGCTCGCCCATGATCTCTGCCACCTTGACGCCATCCTGCTGACACACAACCACAAGGACCACACTGGAGGCCTTGATGACGTGCGCTCGCTCAACTACATCGACAAGCGCGCCGCCGAGATCTATTGCGAGCGGAACGTCCTCGACGATCTTATCAAGGAATATCCCTACGTCTTCGCTTTCCCGAAATACCCCGGAGCCCCGGAGTGGCATCTGCATGTCATTGACGAGAATCCGTTTCTGGTCTATCCGAACGCAAAGGACATGGAGCTGGTCTGGGTGCACGATGTCGGCTACCATTACAAGACTCCGGACGGAAGGCTGATCCCTACCGGCCGGAAACTGGAGGACATCATCGACAAGGCGGATCCCGCATCGATGGCCGCCTCGACGGGCGGCGTGGAGATCATCCCGATCCGGGGACTCCACGACAGGCTCCCGGTGCTCGGATTCCGCTTCGGGGACATCGCCTACATCACCGACATGAGCTTCATCCCGGAGAGTGAGTTTGAAAAGTTAAAGGGTCTCAGGCACGTGACTCTCAACACGGTAGGCTACAAGAAGCACCACTCGCATTTCAGTCTCGACGAGGCCCTTTCGCTTGCTGACCGCATCGGCGCCGAACACACGTGGCTCACCCACCTGTCACACACCTTCCCACGCCACGGACAGTTCGCCAAAGACCTTGAGGATCTTTGCCGCCGGCGACACATACACTCAATAGTCAGCCCGGCCTACGATGGACTCACTATCGAATAGGATCCCCGCATCCGGGCTGGCTCGTAAATGACTCGTAAACGAGACTAATGCTGAATATTCATTAATCGGATATATTTCAGAATCAGATCGTTCCACCTGGCGTCGCCCGGCTTCTGGTAGCGGCAGTTGCCGTTAGGATCCGGCGTGAAGATGGTCTCGCCCTTAGGTGTCAGCTCGACCCAGCCGCGCTCAGACATGTAGAACGCGCTGTCGCCCTCTACCGCGTTGATGACGGCGAGCGGATCCCACATCTTCTGCCCCGTGTCGCACTGCGTAAGGGAAATTGTGGTAGGAGATGAACACCACCGGACGCTCGATGCCGGAGCGCTCAAGCCCGATCGGAATGTCAGGATAGCCGTAGAAGTTGTTCAGCGCGTCCACCGCGTCGGCGTTGGCGGCCCCCATACGGTCGATCATCACGCCCAGAAGGTTGCAGTGCCCCATGTCCATGTAGCGGTAGAGCATCATCAGCGCGAAGAGGTCATCGGTAGAGCTGCCCATGTCGCATACGAAAAGAATTCTAATAAACAAGAATATTTCCACGCCTCAAACTTTCATTCCGCATCCCCGCAGCCGATGAAAGGATCATTCTGACACTTTATGAGTTGAAACAACTATTGGTTATATTTCAAGATATATACATCGGAACGTCGCCATTGTCAATGAGTTGACGGAGAATGTCGAGATAGTCCGGCGAATGGTTTCCGGAAGGATTGCCGAATTCGGCGACGATTTCCTCAAGGGAATATTCACCATCCTTTTCATCAATATATTCAATAAGTTTCCGCCTCGTCATCTGCTGAAGGGTCCGCGCGGGAAGGGCGGCGCGGCGGGCGCGGCACACATCGCAGGTGCCGCAGTCGGCGGCCTCGGTCTGGCCGAAATAGCGGAGAAGGTAGCGGGAACGGCACTCTGAGGTCTCGCTGACATATTCAAGCATCGCCTCCGCGCGTGCATGGAAACTCTCCCTGAGCATCGCATAGCGGGACGGCATCAGATTGACGTTGCCGGGACGCAGACGGTCATGATGAAGCACCACCACATCGGAGTGATCAGTCGGCACATAGCTGATGACATGAGCGAGCGAGAGACCATAGAGCGACTGCCGGAGCTGCGGAACGGTCTGGCCGGCGCGGCGGGCGACATATTCCTCGTCAATCTGCTGAAGGAATGAGAATATTCCCGTGTAGCTCCGCATCAGCGCCTCCAGCACATTCGCCTGCCCCTGATCCGCCAACTCAACGTCGTAGAGCGACTTCCTGTCCACATTGATCCGCACTTTAGTCGGAATGTCAACCTCCTCTGAATATGTCAGATGCTCCGTCCGCTCAAGGTATTTGAGCGCATAGAACGCCGGAGCTCTCTGCAAACCGAACCGCTTGCAGAAATCCTCGATCTTGAACTTCAGCTGACGTCCCATTCCAGTGTCGTAGGGAATCTCGAAAAACGCATGGAGTTTCTGGTACACATCCTCTATATATTCAAGAGAAGGAAAGGAGACATCCTCTATCTGCTTCGCCCGCCGCACATCGACACTGTTCCAAAGCTGCACGGCGAAGGAGCGCTTTCCGTCACGTCCGGCGCGCCCCGCCTCCTGAAAATACGCCTCCGGACTCTCCGGAAGGTCGTAATGCACCACGAAGCGCACGTCCGGCTTGTCTATTCCCATGCCGAAAGCGTTGGTGCACACCATCACCCTGACCGCGCCGCTTTTCCATGCAGCCTGACGCTCCGCCCTCGCCTGACCACCAAGCCCGGCATGGTAGAACGATGCCGAAACTCCCTGAGCCCTCAGGAACTCCGAAAGTTCCTCGCATTTGCGCCGGTTGCGGGCATAGACTATTCCCGTTCCCGGCACACCGTTGCAGACGTTCAGTATCTGGGAATATTTATCCTCGACCTGACGTACTATGTAACTGAGGTTAGGTCTCTCGAAACCACTCTTGAGCAGCAGCTTCTCCTTGAAACCGAGACGCTCCATGATGTCCTGAGCGACTGACGGAGTGGCAGTGGCAGTGACAGCGATGACAGGAGCGTCGATCCTTTCCCGGAGTTCGCCTATGCGCAGGTAATCCGGACGGAAATCGTAGCCCCACTGGGAGATGCAGTGAGCCTCATCAACAACAATGAAGCTTACGTCCAAAACGTCAATATACGACCTGAACAGTTGCGTTCCAAGCCTTTCCGGAGACAGATAGAGAAATTTGTAGTCCCCGTAGGCCGCGTTGTTCAGAGCCAGATCCACCTCGTGGCGGCTCATTCCGGCATGGATCGCAAGGGCTCTCACTCCCCTGTCGTTCAGATTCTGGACCTGATCCTTCATGAGGGCGATGAGCGGAGTGACAACCAGAGTGATACCGTCCCTCATCAAACCAGGAACCTGGAAACAGATTGACTTGCCGCCACCCGTAGGCATGATGGCCAACACATCCTTTCCCTCCAACGCGGCCGTGATGATCTCCTCCTGCATCGGACGGAAGCCATCGTAGCCCCAATATTCTTTCAACACTTCTGACGGCGACATGTTCAAAAATCGTTAAACCGTTTTATCTCAACCTTTTGCGCATTTTGCTGGCAAACTATTTGCAGTGAAGCACTGCCGGCGAAGCAAATGTACGAAATTAATCAATCACTCCTTTGAGTAATGAATAAAATTTCCTTAAATTTGCGGCGCTTTTGAGAGAATAAGTTTAACTTTATAAAAACACATTTTACTATGCCTAAGATGGATTTAAGCAAGTACGGAATCAAGAGCGTGAAGGAAGTCCTTTACAATCCGACTTACGAAGTTCTCTACAACGAGGAGACAAAGCCTGAGCTTGAGGGCTATGAGAAAGGTCACGTGACCGAGCTCGGAGCCATCAACGTGATGACCGGCATCTACACCGGACGTTCTCCTAAGGACAAGTACATCGTTATGGACAAGAACTCCAAGGACACTGTTTGGTGGAACACCCCTGAGTACCCTAACGACAACCACCCGATGTCCGAGAAGGTTTGGAAGGTTGTGAAGAAGACCGCCCAGCAGGAGCTCTCCGGAAAGAGGCTTTTCGTTGTCGATGGCTTCTGCGGAACCCACAAGGACACCCGCATGAAGGTACGCTTCATCATGGAGGTGGCATGGCAGGCACACTTCGTGACCAACATGTTCATCCGTCCGAAGAACCAGGAAGAGTTCGATCAGGAGCCTGATTTCGTAGTTTACTGCGCTTCAAAGGCTAAGGTCGCCAACTTCGAGGAGCTCGGACTCCGCAGCGACACCTGCGTCGCCTTCAACGTAAGCAGCAAGGAGCAGGTTATCCTCAACACCTGGTACGGCGGCGAGATGAAGAAGGGTATGTTCTCCATGATGAACTACTACCTCCCTCTTAAGGGCATCGCAGCCATGCACTGCTCGGCCAACACCGACATGAACGGCGAGAACACCGCCATCTTCTTCGGTCTCTCCGGAACCGGCAAGACAACCCTCTCCACCGATCCTAAGCGTAAGCTCATCGGCGACGACGAGCACGGCTGGGACAACAAGGGTGTGTTCAACTTCGAGGGCGGCTGCTACGCCAAGGTCATCAAACTCGACAAGGAGTCTGAACCGGACATCTACAACGCCATCCGCCGCGACGCCCTTCTTGAGAACGTGACCGTAGACGCACAGGGCAAGATCGACTTCAACGACAAGAGCGTGACCGAGAACACCCGTGTGTCCTACCCTATCTACCACATCAACAACATCGTACGTCCTGAGTCACAGGGTCCTGCCGCAAAGCAGGTCATCTTCCTCTCAGCCGACGCCTTCGGTGTCCTTCCTCCAGTTTCCATCCTTGATCCTGAGCAGACCAAGTACTACTTCCTCTCAGGCTTCACCGCCAAACTGGCCGGAACAGAGCGTGGTATCACCGAGCCTACCCCAACCTTCTCAGCATGCTTCGGACAGGCATTCCTTGAGCTTCACCCTACAAAGTACGCCGAGGAACTCGTCAAGAAGATGAAGAAGAGCGGTGCCAAGGCTTACCTCGTGAACACTGGCTGGAACGGAACAGGCAAGAGAATCTCCATCCGCGACACCCGCGGAATCATCGACGCTATCCTCAACCATAGCATCGACTCGGCTCCTACCAAGACCATCCCTTACTTCAACTTCGTGGTTCCTACAAAGCTCGAAGGTGTTGACACCCACATCCTCGACCCTCGCGACACCTACGCCGACGCCTCACAGTGGGAGGAGAAGGCAAAGGATCTCGCCGCAAGGTTCATCAAGAACTTCAAGAAGTACGAGTCCAACAGGGCCGGCAAGGCTCTTGTAAAGGCTGGTCCTCAGCTCTAATCGACAATTTGTCTTACATGAATATGGCTGGTCAGGGTTCCTGGCCAGCTTTTTTTTGCAAGTCACTGGAAGGTTAGATACATGTTATAGGAAACAAAGGAATATCCCTCTTCCCGAATTTTTCACGTTACAAAAATTGCGGGAAGGGGGATATTCCTTTGTTTATTGCGGTCATTGAACTTAGGCTTGCTGAAGCAGCTGAAGCATCGAAGCTCCGAAGTGTTCTCTCAGCAAATTCAAAAAACGCGGGAAGACAGGGTGCCGAGGTAAAGGAAAACCAGACCGAGGACAAGACTGAGGACGGCATGGAGCGAAGCCGTAAAAAAGGCTCCGGATTGGAGCATTGTCATGTTCTCATTGATAAAGGTCGAGAACGTGGTGAAGCCTCCGCAAAAACCGACGGTCAGGAACATCAACATGTCCTGTGATATTGCGGTGTGGCGTGAGGCTATCCCGTAAAAAAGGCCGATCAAGAAGCAGCCGGCTACATTGGCCACCATAGTACCTAGCGGAAGCGTGGCGGCGGGAAACAACTTGCCGCAACCGACTTTCACCAAATACCTTGCGATGCCTCCGAGGAAACTGCCTCCTCCTATAAAAAGTAACGTTCGTATCATATTTTTACTTTCAAATTCCAATCATTCAAGAATATACTAATATAGCCTCGGCCGGCAAGCCTCCTCTTCATTAAACTCTTATTCAATGAATATCCAGTCTTTCCTCTTCATAAAATCTCTCGAATATACTCCTAAGGCGCTCTGGATCGTGAATTATGTCCCTTAATGCCTGAAGACCGACGGCATTGCTGGATTCGGGAATATACAGTTTGAGATAACCTCCGTAGTCATACTTCTCGGCGAGATGCTCCAGCATTCGTTTCCAATGGCCTTCCTTGTCCAACTCCGGATAGTGTTCCATTCCGAACTGGACGGTACGGCGCAGAATCCTCATCGGTTCTATATCACGGTCAGCCTCGGCGACGATCTTACCGTAGATGCTTCTGGGCTCGCAGCCTGACGAGGCACGGTGATCCTCCGCTGCCTGAGCGATCGTCTCTATCTTGTCAGGGGTAAACCATTCTTTCAGGTGCGGATCCTCCCGGATTATCCTGCCGGAAGACATATGGTGCACTTCCCTGCCGTCAACCAGACCGGTGTCGTGGAAAGCGGCGGCGGCATAGAGAACGTCCTTGTCAACGTCATAGTGAACTGACATATTCATAGCCTCCTCTATCACCTTGCGGACGTGATCCTCCCTGTGCGCCTTGTCAAAAGACGCATAACGAGGAATTATTTCACTCTCGACATATTGAACAAGCCCTGGATTCAGCATATTCCTGAATGATCTTGACATTTTCATTCTTGGATCAGCCTCTTCGCTCAGCCGACTGTCGAGATTGGTTCCGCTTGTGAGAGCGACTCCAGAAGCCCGGCGCAGCCTTCGGTGATGTCCCTGTAGGTCTTCTCGAAATCTCCGGTGTACCAAGGATCGGAGACATCTGAATCCTTCCCGGCATATTCCATCATCAGATGCACCTTGGACATATTCATCGGGCTGATGATCCGGGACAGAAGCCGCCTGTTCGAGGCATCCATCACGATGATGACATCATATTCAGAGGCTTCGGCATCCGTCACCCTGTGGGCACTATGCCTCCCGAAAGGGATTCCGTGCCCATGCAGCGTCCGTTTCGCCGGAGGATAGATGTCGTTCCCCTCCTCTTCGTAGGACACAGCCGCCGAATCAATCCGCACCTCCTCAAGCCCAGCCTTCCGGACCATATCCTTAAAGATAAACTCCGCCATCGGGCTCCTGCAGATGTTCCCGTGACAGATGAAAAGTACACTCTTCATATAGCGTTAAACCAACTTCCTTGTTAAACTTGTCATTGAAGCCACTATTGGCAGAACAAAAGAAAAAGCCTCACAAGCTGTTGAACTCCAACATTCTTGTGAGGCTTTCTGCGGTGCGGAAGGGACTCGAACCCTCGACCTCCGGCGTGACAGGCCGGCATTCTAACCAGCTGAACTACCGCACCCTGCGACTTTGCATCCATCGTTTCTGGTTGTTTTCCCGAATGCGGATGCAAAGATAGGCATTTTTTCTTAACCTGCAAACTTTTTTACTTAATTTCTATGATTTTTTTCGCCTGAGGCACTTCCTGCTTCTGAAGCTTAGGAATGTTGACCTTGAGGACACCATTGACCACAGAGGCATTAATCTTCTCTCTTTCAACATCATCCGGAAGAACCATCGTCTGCTGGAACTTAGAATATGAGAACTCACGTCTCAGATAGTGTCCGTGCTTCTTTTCTTCATTGTTCTCCTCTTTCTTCTCCATGTTGATGACAAGATCACCATTGTCATCGAGGCTGACCTTGAAATCGTCCTTGGTCATTCCTGGAGCGGCGAGCTCGATGTCGTAGCTCTTCTCGTTTTCTAATACATTGATCGCTGGTGCCGTGGCGTTTGTCCTGGCCATCCAATCGTTGTCAAAGAAATCATTGAAAAAGTTTGGTAACCAATTCTGGTTGTTGTACTTTTTTGATACTGGTAACATAATCAAATCTCCTATTTTTATATATTCTTTATCTTTTCTTTTCCCTGTTCTTTCGAGCGGGACATCTGAGATTCAATCAATCTGCATGCCGATGCCGAAAAGGTATCAAAAGGGCGACACAATGTCACTATTCCATGACAAAGTGTCGCCTCCGGCTGTCATTATGTCGAATTTACGACATATTCAAGGACTAGAAAGGCTTCTTGAAATCCTTGAAGTTTTTCGCAAGTCCGCCTGTACTGGTCTCCTTGTAAAGGGACGGAAGGTCCTTTCCGGTCTGCTTCATCACCTCGACCACATGATCAAAGGACACGCGGTGCTTTCCATCGGAGAAAGCGGCGTAGAGATTCGAGTCAAGGGCACGGGTGGCGGCGAAAGCGTTTCTCTCGATACATGGGATCTGTACCAAGCCGCAGATCGGATCGCAGGTCATTCCCAAATGGTGTTCCAACCCCATCTCGGCGGCATATTCAATCTGCGAAGGACTGCCACCGAAAAGTTGGCACGCGGCGGCGGAAGCCATCGCGCACGCCACCCCCACCTCACCTTGACAGCCGACCTCGGCACCCGAGATGGAGGCGTTCCGTTTGACTACATTCCCGATGATCCCGGCTGTAGCCAAAGCGTGAAGCACACGAATATCCTTGAAATCATGCCCCTTCGCCAAATGGTAGAGGACTCCCGGCATGACTCCGCTCGATCCGCAGGTAGGCGCCGTCACGATGACTCCGCCGGAAGCGTTCTCCTCACTGACGGCAAGGGCATAGGCATAGACCAGTCCACGGGTCTGAAGAGTCTGCTTGTAGCCGGTAGCCTTGACGTAATACGTCGGAGCCTTCCTCGGAAGGTTGAGCGGTCCCGGAAGGACACCCTCATGGTCTATGCCCCTTTCCACGGACGCTTTCATGGCCTCCCAGACCTCCTGCAGATAATCCCAGATGTCCGGCCCTTCGCAAAGGTCAACATATTCCCAATAGCTGCGTCCTTTGTCCTCGCACCATTTCTGGATCTCCGCAAGGCGGTTCATCTCATAGACATCCGGAGTCGAGAACCTGTCGTCCGGCCTGCCCTCGGACAACGCTCCGCCGCCGACACTGTACACCGTCCACTCATCCGTCTGGTGGCCTTCGGTGTCAAACGACTTGAAGCACATCCCGTTGGGATGATAAGGAAGGAACACCTCCGGCTTCCACACAATGCTCACCGGGGCGATGCGTTCCAGCACTTCGATGATCGCCACATCCGTCATGTGTCCCTTGCCGGTGGCGGCGAGGCTTCCATAAAGCGTCACCTCGAACGAAGCCGCGTCCAAATGCCGCTCGGCAAAATCCTTAGCGGCCTTGTTCGGTCCCATGGTATGGCTGCTGGACGGTCCCTTGCCGATTCTGTAAAGTTCTTTAAGTGATTTCATAATTCTCGTTCCTATTTCTTTGAATATCCCGATGTACCTTACCAAGCCCTCACCGCCTGAACGGCGCATTTCTGGCAAAGACGGGCATCCTTAGAATTTATGCTGTACTCCGTGTCACGCATAAGGTAGCCGTTGCCAAGGACAGATTTGCCGAGCGTCGGCCTGATCAGAGCCTCGAACCATGTGCACGCGGCCACGTAACGCCCGTACTGACGAGTCAGATGATAACCGTCACGGGTAAGCTGATAGACCTTGCATGTCTGCGGGACATCATCCTGATTATTCAGGCGGGTCCCTCTGGCGATCTGTATGGCGTCTCCGCACGGAATCACGACAGGAAGGTCAAATTCCTGTGACGCACGCCTCACACAAGCCACTATGCCGGAATACATACGTTCCTGATCGTTGTCGTACAGTTTGAACATTCCATGCGACGAGTTGGCGGCATAGGCCCAGGTCTCGTGCCAGACAATGGACGCGTGAGGGTTCAGAGCCTCTTTCCTTATGATGTCAACCAATCCGGGAATCCACTCCTGATACGTGTCGTATATTCCCGTGCGCCCGGATGTCTCCTGAATGGTGATTATGTCCCACGGCTCATCCTTCAGTCCGTCAAGCAATGTGGCGTTCTTGCTGACGGTCTCCCATTTGTTCCGCGTTGACTTGTAGTAGATGTAATTGGCCAGGCCCTCAGCATACTCCTTGCAGTGTCTCTCCAACGAGCAGCCTCCGATATAGAGCCTCGCCACAATCACATTATGGATTCCGGCCGCCTCCAGAAGCCCTGGCAGGTATTCAGTACCGTCATCGGAAAAGCTGTTGCCTACAGCAAGGATCCTTAATGTGTCCGGTCTGGACGGAAGAGGATAATTCTCCATGCGTTCCCGGGCACCCATGGTGAACAGTGCCAGAAACATCAGGGCAAAACAAAAAAATCGTCTCATTCTGTGTAATTTTGATCGCTAATTTACGACATTCCTTAGGAATATTACTAATTTTGTCATTCATTTAAGGATTTAGACAATGAAAAGAACAATCACAATCATAGGTTCGGGCATGATGGGTTCAGCCCTCGCGTTCCCGGCTTTTGAAAACGGCAATGAAGTCAGGCTTGTCGGCACTCCGCTTGACAAGGAAATCATAGAAGAATGTAAACGTTCCGGCAAGCATCCGAAATTCGACAGGCCTTTCCCGAAAGGTGTTGAATATTTCCAGTTCGAGGACTGGCAGGAGGCCGTGAAAGGAGCGGACTTCGTCATCGGCGGAGTGTCATCGTTCGGTGTGGACTGGTTCCTGAACGAGGTACTGGCGTATCTGGATCCAGCCATGCCGGTTCTCTCCGTGACCAAAGGTCTAATCAATCTTGAGGACGGGACATTGATCTCCTATCCTGCTTATTGGAAGACCGAGCTTCTCAAGAAAGGCATACGCAGGGAGGTCAACGCCATCGGCGGCCCGTGCACATCCTACGAGCTCGTATTCCACGACCAGACAGAAGTGGCTTTCTGCGGCAAGGACACCGCCGTCATCAAGATGATGAAAGAGGCCATGCAGACCTCCTACTATCACATCTCCACGACCAACGACGTGATCGGCCTTGAGAGCGCTGTGGCGCTGAAGAACGCCTACGCACTCGGGATAGCCCTCACGATCGGTCTTGTGAACAGACAGCACGGAGCCGAGGCCGGTCTCCACTACAACTCACAGGCCGGGGCATTCTATCAGGCCACAAAGGAGATGACCAAGCTTCTGAGACTCCAAGGAGCCGACGAGGACAGCACGGTCCTCGGAATCGGAGACCTCTACGTCACGGTGTATGGTGGAAGGACCAGAAAGATCGGCATTCTTCTGGGTGAGGGCAAAACCTACGAGGAGGCACTGGATATCCTCGCCGGGGTCACTCTCGAATCTCTGGTTGTGGCACGCCGTGTGGCCAAGGCCATCTACCGCAAGGCCGAACTCGGAATGGTCGATCTGACTGACTTCCCGCTCATGACTCATGTCAATGACGTGCTCGATCACGGCAAGGACGCCGAGCTGCCTTGGGATTCGTTCACGTTCGACAACACGAAATAACAGCCCCATTACCCGAGATACGGGCGGAGATTCCGCACGATCTCGGGAGCCCTCAGGCGGCGGAGAGATTTCTCACGGATCTGACGCACCCTTTCACGCGTCAGACCGTATCTCTCCCCTATCTCGTCAATCGTCATCTCGCGGCAACCTATTCCATAGATGGCTTTGAGAATATTCCTGGCACGTTCCGGAAGTACTTCCAAAAGCCGTCCTATCTCTATTTTGATAGACTCGGCCTCGACCCGGCTGTCGGCAGGGAGCGCATCCTTGTCCGGAATGATGTCAAGAAGAGCCCCGTCCTCGTCTTCGGAGAAGCGGGCATCGGCTGACACCGTGTTCTCCGACACTACCATCGACTCGATGATCTTGTCCGATGACAGACCTGTCATCTCAGCCAATTCCTCCGTTGTGGCCTGACGACAGTTCTTCTGTCGGTTATCGATTTAGTGATCTTGAATTGTCTCATCGCTTAAAGTTTTTCAGTAATATTCATCTGTAATACTGTCCGACAAGCGATTCCGCAACCATTTTTAAAGAAATATATCAAAAAAAAGAGTGTGGCTGAAAGACCTTCGGCCACACTCCGCTTATTCAGTCTGCTTCGGACTACTCCTCCGGAAGGAACATCGGGTCCCAGGCCGGGAGGAGGGTCGGCTTCTGGTTGAGCATATTCATAACGTCCGAAGGAACGTACTTCTTCTCGACCACGAGACGGAACATATAGTTGTCGAACCACTCGTCGGTCATAATGAGGTTGCCCTTGTAGCCGGAATCAGCCCCCCAGCTGTTCTCAACCATCCACTTCACAGGCTTGCCATCCTTGAGATCCACAGCGATGAGGGTCATCGCGTGGGACGACCCGCTGGCGTGAGTCTGCACCCTCTGGCGCTTGTCCATCGGGAATGTCGTCCCGAAAAGAGAACCGTAATCGAAGTTGTTCAGATCCAGGGTACCTTTCTGGCGATCCATGAACTTGGCCACATCGCAGGAGAAGTACATCGCCGTGTTGTCCTTGATGGAAGCGATGGCCATCTCCTTGATCCTCTCGATAGGAAGGTTGATGTAGAGCCAGTTCTGTCCGTCATAGACGTGACGGTCATAGTCGATCTCATAGACCTTGCCATATTCACGGGTAGGATCGTTCATCACCATAATGTAGTTGTTCTCAAGATCCGCTCCGACATATTCATTGTAGAAGGACTTTGGGGTATAGGTCTTGGTGCTGACGAAGTTGCCCTTTGAGTCGTAGCGTGTCCACTCGAACTCAACCGGTGGCTCACCGAGGCAGAGGACAAGCATCCTGTAGATCTCCTTGAGCATCTCGGTCTTCATCGCCGGACAGTCCTTGGCGGCCGCGTCACGCAGTTTGAGGCCGTCCTCACGAAGTTTGGTGGCGATCTGGGTGCGCATCTGGGAAGTGCTGTTGGCGCAGTAGGTCTCAGGCATCACATCGGACGGAACGACACCGTATTTCATAATGAGGTTGGACACTCCGGTGAACTGACCACCGTCCCCGATCGGGTTGCGGAACAGCCAGTCAACCTTGCGGTCGTCAAAGCTCAGTTCCTTCGTGTCGATCACTCCCTGAAGGAAAAGGTTGGCCTTCTCAAGCTGGTCGTAGAAGAACACATAGTTCTGCGAGAATGTGAACGCTCCAAGGTCATATTTGTCGATCATCCTGGATCTGAGCACATTGAGACCGGTGAACAGCCAGCAACGGCCGGAGGATTTCTGGTTGGTGCGCCCCTTGGTCTTCACCTCGTCGGAGAAATGGGTGTCGATCATCGCGATGTTCTCGGAATTGGCGGCGAGGACATTGATGGCGGCGGCGTTGAGGGCGTTGCGGACAGCCTTGTCCGAGGCCGTGCCTTCATAACCTTTACGGATTTCGGTCAGCATCTCGGCTGAGATGCCCCCGTTCTTGGACTGTTTCTGGGCGAAAGCGCCGGTTCCGCAGAGAACCAGAAGTGCAGACGCAAGGATAAATGTTCTTTTATTCATAAATATTCAAAGATTTGGGGTAAATTTAACGAAATTTTTCGGGAAAAGCCGAAGAATTGTAAGTAATTTGCAATCACAAAGCCGATTTGACGATGAAAGCCAGTCCGAAAATATTCATGTTGGCAACCGCCACACTGCTGCTCGCCTGCGCCGATCTGTTGACCGGAGGCACTGGCCTGACCGGACTGGATGCGGGCATATTCCTGAAACTCAGGCTGCCGAGGATGCTGACCGCTGTTCTTGCCGGAGCGTGTCTTTCCCTGGCTGGGCTTCAGATGCAGAGCGTGTTCCGCAATCCGCTTGCCGACCCGCACATAATGGGCGTGAGCGCGGGAGCCGGAACCGGAGCGGCGATGGCCACCCTACTCATCGGAACATCGCTCCCGGCGGCTTTATCGGGATTGACAGTGGCCACCGCGGCTTTTCTGGGCGCGTTGCTGACCTCCATGCTGGTTGTCACCGTGGCCTCAAAATTCCAGAGTACCACCACATTGCTCATCTTCGGCGTGATGCTGGGGTTCATATTCAGCGCATTGACATCTATCCTTGAATATTCCGCCAACGCCGAGAGCCTGAAAGTCTTCTACAGCTGGTCGGCGGGAAGTTTCTCCGGGAGCCGGCCGGGCGAAGTGGCGGTCATCGCAAGTGCACTCCTCATCGGAGTGACGCTTACCTATATTAACAATAAAGGGCTGGACATCGCTCTTTTCGGAGATGAATATGCCAGCTTGGCCGGCGCGGACATCTCCCGGATCCGCGGCATCGCGATGATCGGGAGCTGCCTGATGGCCGGGGCGGTGACGGCGTTCTGCGGGCCGCTTGGTTTTGTCGGAATCGTGGCTCCACACATCGCCAGAGGCTTTCTCGGCACGTCCGTGCACATGAAGGTCATCCCGGCGGTGATGCTCACGGGGGCGGGACTGACCCTCGTCGCCGACATCCTTTCAAACGCCTTCCCCACTCCCCTGCCGGTCGGAAGCACGATGGCGCTGATCGGCATCCCGATCATTCTGACAATCCTGATGAAAAGGAGGTGAAAAATGCTGAAAGCAATTGAATTGACAATCGGCCACAGAGGCCAAGCAGTCAGCGGACCACTGACTTTTGAATATCCAGACGGACAGTCCGTGATGCTCCAAGGACCGAACGGCAGCGGGAAGAGCACGCTTATGAAGACGATAGCGGGACTTCTTCATCCCCTTTCGGGCGGATTCTCGGCCGGAGGCCCGGTCGTGATGGTGCCCACACATATTCCTAAAGTCAAAGGATTCTCTGTCAGAGAGTTCATCCGCACGAGCCTGTTCTCGGCATCGGGAATATTCAGGAAACTGGACTCCGGGGCGGAAACGGCGATGGAGGATGCGATCCGGACGCTCGGACTCGGCTCATTGGCCGACAAGGACATCAGCCTCATCTCCGACGGGGAGTTCCAGAAAGCCTGCATCGCCACGGCGTTGACCCGCAAGGCCAACGTTATCCTTCTTGACGAGCCCACGGCCTTTCTGGATGTGGACAACCGGATCATGGTCCTGCGCACTCTTCAAGAACTGGCGCACGGCACTGGAGCCACGGTGATCTTCTCCACGCACGACATTTACGATGGCGCGCGGTTCTCCGACGCGACACTCTCGCTCGGAGATTTTCTCTACAAGGGATAATTTTCCAAGGGCCAATCAGCTTGTGCGCAATCCTATGTCGAGCTAATTAACAAATTATATTTCAGCAAGTTGTCAAATCCTGCCAGTCAAAATCAGAGGGCAGCGTTTCAGAATTGATTGACTATCAGAATGTGGCATTCCACATTCCGATTATCAATAAATTAACATTTTGCCTCAGGGAGAAGTTTTGAAACCACGAAACAATTACGTATCTTTGTACAAACACGTGACCATTGGGATTGCGGCCACGCTTAGATAAAACTGGGAAGGATAATGACGGGAAAGATTTTCTTCATAGACGGACACGCGTTGATATTCAAAATGTATTACGCGTTTCTCCGTAGGCCGATGATCAACTCCAAAGGGGCTGACATGTCTATCCTTTACGGATTCACCAAATATATTCTTGAACTTTTAGGGCGTGAAAAACCGGACTATCTGGCCGTGGCTTTCGACCCGCCGGGCGGCACGTTCAGGAATAAGATGTACCCCGAGTACAAGGCGAACCGCAAAGAGACACCGCAGCTGGTCATCGATGCCCTTGAGCCGTTGATGGAGCTATGCAAGGCGATGAATATCCCGACCTTGATGCTGAAGGGATTCGAGGCCGACGATGTGATCGGATCTATGGCCAAACGCTGTGCCGGAGAGGGGTTGGATGTCTTTATGGTGACCCCGGACAAGGATTACGGGCAGCTTATCGAACCGCACATCTGGCAGTACAAGCCGGGGAAGGCCGGCAACGACAACGAAATCATCGGAGTCAAGGAAATCTGTGAGAAGTACGGAATCAATTCTCCGGAACAGGTCATCGATATGCTGACAATCTGCGGGGACACGGCCGACAATGTGCCCGGAGTGAAGGGTGTCGGCGAGGTCGGTGCCGGCAAGCTGGTCGCCAAGTACGGTTCCGTCAAGGAGATATACGAGCATCTGGACGAACTGACACCTCGGCAGAAAGCCCAGTTTGAGGATGCCCGGGACCACATCGGGCTCAGCCACGAGCTTGTCACCATCAAGACAGACATCGAGGTTGACATCCCGACCGAGAGAATGAAGGTCAATCAGGAATACGGCCCTGAATTGGCGGATCTCTTTGAGAAATACGAGTTCAATTCCCTTAACAGATTCATAGGCCACGTCGGCGCGGCGGAGAAAAAGCCTGACGCCGAGCTGCCTGAAATCGCCAAGGTACGTCCGACGGAGGCGGTCAAGGCCGCCGTGAAGGCCGGAATGTGCTCGGTAATCACGGAAGGAGCCGACGGGGGCATATTCACAAAAACAAGAAGGATCATTGTCGGGGCTCGCTCCGGGAAGAGGATTGTCGCGGCGGAAGGTGGGGTTCAGGAGTTCAAGGCGCTGCTTGAGAATGACGCGGTGGCGAAATGCGGCGATGACCTTAAAAGGCAGATGAATATTCTGGCGGCGAGCGGAGTGACGCTTCAAGGCAGGCTTCACGACATCGCCTTGATGCACTATCTGCTTGACCCTGAGAAGAGTCACAAGATCGAAGTGCTGGCGCAAGGCATTCTGGGAGTTTCTCTTGAGGGTGTCTCCGGGAAAGATTCAGCTACGGCCACCGGCTCACTGTTCGATGACATTCCTTCGGACGAGGTCTTAGCGGACAGGAGCAAAGAAGCAGCCGTTCTGCTATCGCTTCAGGAAAGAATACGCGAGGATCTGGTAAAGGCGTCGGCCGCGGACCTGTATGACACTATGGAAGAGCCTCTGCTGAAGGTTCTCTCCAAGATGGAGCGCAACGGGGTCAAGGTCGATCTTGATTCCTTGAAGGATTTCACGGCGCATCTTCGTGAGGAGGTCGCGTCCCGGGAGTCCAAAGTCCGTGAGATGGCCGGGGAACCGAACCTCAACGTGTCTTCTCCGAAACAGATCGGCGAGCTATTGTTCGAACGGCTGCACCTTTCCGACAAGCCCAAGAAGAACGCCAACGGGACATATTCAACGGAGGAATCCACCTTGCTTGATCTGGCGGAGAAGCATCCTGTCATCGATGAGATTCTTGAGTATCGCGCTGCCCGCAAACTGCTCTCGACCTACATAGAGCCGTTCCCAGGGTACATCGACCCTTCCGATGGCAAGATCCACACGACTTTCAACCAGGCCTTGACGGCGACAGGACGGCTGAGTTCCTCAAATCCGAATCTCCAGAATATTCCTATAAGGTCAGAGCAGGGCAAGGAAATCCGCAAGGCATTCGTGCCGAGCGCCCCGGACGGTCTGATCCTTTCGGCGGACTATTCACAGATCGAACTGAGGATCATGGCGCACCTGAGCTGCGACCAGCATCTGATCACAGCCTTCAAGCAAGGTGTGGACATCCATGCGGCCACGGCGGAGAAGATTTTCGGCATCCCTCACGAGCAGGTCACGGCCGACCAGAGACGCATCGCCAAGACCGCCAACTTCGGCATCATGTACGGAATCTCGGCGTTCGGCCTGGCGCAAAGGCTGCGGATCGGCCGCAAGGAGGCCCAGAAAATCATAGACGATTACTTTGCCGGTTTCCCGTCCATCCTCTCGTTCATTGAGGACACGAAGGCCTCGGCCCGCGAGGCCGGCTATGTCGAGACCATCTTCGGAAGAAGAAGGTATATTCCTGACATCAATTCCAAGAACGGAACGTTGAGGACACTCGCCGAGAGGAACGCCGTCAACGCTCCGATCCAAGGCACATCCGCGGACATCATCAAGATGGCGATGATCGAGGTTGACAAGGCGATGGCCGAAGCCGGCATGAAGAGCCGGATGGTTCTCCAGATCCACGACGAGCTTGTGTTCGACGCGATCCCTGAGGAGATTGAGGATCTGAAGCGGATTGTGATTGACAGGATGGAAAATGTTGTAAAACTTTCAGTACCACTAACAGTAGAATGCAATTATGGGAAAAACTGGCTCGAAGCCCACTGATGAACTGATCATCTTGGCACAAAGAGGAAACGGTCTGGCTTTCACAGCTCTCTGGGACCGTCACATAGAACAGCTTAGGTCTTACATCAAGGCCCGTTTCAAGAATATAGACGACTACGCGGCGGATGACATCTGCAGCCGCAGTTTCGAGAAAGCCTTCAGGCAGATCATGTCCTACGACCAGTACAAGAGCCGTTTTTTGACATGGCTCTGCACTATCGCCAAGAACACCGCCTTGGACACTCTGGAGCAAGAGCAGAGAGTTCATCCAAAGAACCAAATCGTCTATCTTGACGACGAGAGCAAGCCGTCCGGAGTGGAGGTCATCCCGGACCAGACGGAGGATGCGCTCAACACCTTGATCAAGACTGAGAACGAGGAGGAGCACGCGAAATATGTCGAGCGTCTTCCGGAATTATACCGTGAGATAGCCCGCAAGAGGCTCATCGAGGGAATGAAATACAACGAGATCGCCGAGGCGCTTGACATGGAGCTCAACACAGTCAAGACTCGCATCCGCCGCGCCAAGCAGATGATCGATAATCTGAGGAAGCAGGAGGAAGGCGCATGATAGGGTTCGCCGACTTCGAGGCATTTCTGAAGGCGTCGTTCCCGGACATGACTGACGGGATGGTGGAGCGTTTCCGTCTTATGGACGCAGGCTACCGCGACTGGAACGCCAAGATCAACGTCATCTCCCGCAAGGACATCGACAGTCTCTATGACCACCACGTCCTCCACTCCCTCGCGATTGCTGAATATCTCCGCACACAGCGTCCGGAGGTATATTCAATGTTCACCGCGCCGCACCCGAAAGGCTCTGTGGCATCCGCCTCACAGAAAGGATCTTATTCTACGGTCATAGATCCCATCACCTCGCCAGATAACGCCGCACAAGCCGGATTAAGGGTTCTGGACCTCGGCACCGGCGGCGGCTTTCCCGGCATTCCTCTCGCTGTGATGTTCCCGAACGTGAGGTTCACCCTCTGCGACTCGGTCGGCAAGAAAACAATCGTCGCCAGAGAGATTGCGAATATGCTCGGCCTTGACAACGTGGAGATCGTCAACGCCCGCGCGGAAAGTCTTCCTGGCCGTTTCGACTTCGTGGTCTCCCGTGCCGTGGCCTCCCTGACCGACTTCTATCCTTGGGTGAAAGGGAAATATTCCCAGTCCATCCTCTACCTCAAAGGCGGCGACATCAACGAGGAGATCTGCGCCCTGATGTCCCGTGAGCGCCTCCGCAAAGGCTCCGTCTCCACCTGGCCCGTCACCACCTGGCTCTCCGACCCATATTTCGCCGGCAAGTTCGTGATCGACATCCGCCGATAATCCGCATCCCTGGTCGCCGAACCTGCCGAAGCGAGCCTGTCGAAGCGACCGTTTCCCATGTATCCAGTCACTTCGGCAAGCTCACAGTGACTTTAGCAATCGTTGTGACCATCCCCTGAAAGCAACGTCCAAGGATTGCCCTGAACCATGTCCAAAGCCTCAAGCCGCCCGATCATGAAGTCATTGTCATCATCATCATGATCCGTGGCCTTGGCCTTCCCGAGATAGCGGAGTTTTCTGAGCAGATCACGCTCGTTCTCATCAGCCACGTTGTACGCCCGCTGGACAATCTCATCGAACGGAGTCTGCATCGTCAGCAGATCGCTGGCGACCTCCTTGGAGATTTTCTTCTCGATGATGTCCGTCGCATAGACAAGCAGACGTCCCAGAAACCGAGGGCAGCTGATATCCCCGGACTCCTTCAACAGAGGGGCATAGCCTCCAGGAATCTGAGCCCGTACCTCTCCCCCGCCGGCGGTATTCCCTTCAATCATCCGCGCCTCCAATTCAGAATAATCCCTATGGCCGATCATCGAGCACAGCAGCGACCTGAAATTATCCTCATCAAGGACATCCACAGCATGAACCATCAGACGACGGATCTCGTCAGCCGTCTCGGCGGAGACGCTTTCGTATTCCTTGATGATCATTGAATATATCGTAAAATCACCATCATCATTATGACTCAAAGTCACTTCCGCATCCCTGTACATCCCATTGATCCTTTCCACCTCATAGTTCACTGAATATGCGAACTGCTCCGGCACAGGCGCCGGGAACCGCACCATGATGATCAGCCTGTTCCCCTCCGCCACAAGCACCGGCGTGAACACACAATGCCTTGCCTGAACCTCCGCCAAGTACTGATTCCCGTCAACGTGCGGCCGAATCCCCGCATTCCTGAACATCAGTTCCACGCACTCCGCCAGAGACATCTCCTTTCGCACATCTTTTTGTGAAGCGACATTCGTCTCATCATTTTTCTGTTTCTTTCCTTTGAACAAATTGAATATTCCCATGATTATAAATTGGTTATTACATTATCATACATCTCAGACCTTCTTCCGTGCTCACTTGTTATTTCACCTCATCCCGGCACCTGAACGCCACAAAGGTAGTGAATATTTTCATATCCATAGAGATTCTTTCCCTTTTGATCAGTATAGAGCAAAGAATCACGCCGAATCTATCACTATGTTAATTGACATATTCCTAACATATTCATTGCCAAAAGAATTTGGATTTTCGCCGAATAGTGCATATCTTCGCCATTCCTACCGCTGGTTTCATCGCCACGGTCAACATTAGAGCATCGGGAGAAATCCTCTCCTCAACCGAGAATCTGACAAACTCTTTTGAATAAAGGGACCGTTCCTCCCGAGGCTCTTTCTATTCGCGGCCTCACGTAATAAAAAAGGCCATGATATACGAGTTGACCATCTTTCGTTTATAATGTTGATAGGCTGACGGTTATAGCAAACGCTTCTTGGTAATAAATTGTCTGTATATGATTTAATCTCCCTTGCGGTCATCATTGTCGTTACGGATTTACAAAACGCCTTCATGTCAATGCCGGACTGAAGCACCTGAAAGGCACATTCTCATGAAAATCATGCACCATCGCCTTGGAGTTTTTCAGCCCGATCCAGCGTCCACCGGCACAAACTCGTCCTGTGGCTGAATGCTTTTTGTAAAATTCTCACCGTCGTTTTCCTCAGCGCAGTCCGTCCGGTGGACTCTGATCTGACCGGACAAAATGCAAGATTTCTACATTTCGTCCGGCCAGCAAGGCTCCCACCGGACATAAATAACAAGTATAGTTCGCTAAAAAATGCCAGTAGAAGTTTGATAAATGAATATAAATTTCTAAATTCGCCCCAGTGGATTTAACCGCAACGGCCGCACAGGCCCATTGACATACGAAAGTGTTGACGCACCGTCCTCAACCTGAGAATCTGACAAATTAAAAGGAATAAAGGGACAAAGCTACACTCTCATCACGCGTAGAACTGACACGCGGGACGGCGTACCTTTTGCAACGCCCCCCGAGTCATTTCATATAGGTGTGGAGTACCGTACCGCTTGTCTTTATTCAGGCTTTGTCAGAGCCCTCAGTTGAACAAGCTTATTCGGGACTTCACACTTTCTTTGTTTACAGCATAACATTTAAACAACTACATCATGGCTAAATGGTTTGATAAACAGTTTGAAGAGAACACAATGTTTGTCTCTGAACAAAAAAACACTGACGCTAAGAATGATCACAATAATAGCTATACAAAAAAGGCTGTTAATAGTCAAATAACAAAGTACATTAATTATTCCGCCTTGCTTATAGCAACCGTTATATACATAGTCATGACCACGTGTTTTCTGTTTTTCATTTACGCTGCATCACTCACTCATAATTTAAATACGATCACTCCATTATTCATCATAACAACTATAGTAATAACCATTATCAGCCTTGCATATTGCGCCGTTGTTTATGCTTTGCTATTCTCTGGCATTCGTCATATAGAATCGCATAAGGTTTCTTTTCACGATGATGACGAAGAATAACCTTGAACAATTACACGAGTATGGACAACTCTAAAAATAACGACATCGGAACCAAACTCATGAATGAGTTAATGGTTGATATTATCGGTGCGGTTATTCCTGGTCTTCTGTTTATCATTGTTGTATTCATAAGCATCGGGATTCCTTGCTGCATATACTTAGGGTCAACCGTTATCGACAAAGTTGCCAACTTACTGAAAGGTGGTGGATGGTGGGTTATGCTAATCATTTGTATAATATTCTCATACGTTATTGGTCAAATCTTCTTTCGCGCCAACATCGCTCTTCCTGACGGAAAAGATGCAACGAGACAAGTCAGACAAATAGTTAAAAGATCCGTAAAATACGACGAACAGGCACTCTGTAGATTAATCAAACAACAGATCATACTGCTACAAGACAGATTTAACAACTACTCTTCTCTTTGCAATAAATATCCTGTCCTTTATAATGCATGCTGCCATGCAATAACAGAACACGGTAATATTGACATTTCTGCATTAAAAGTCGTTTTGTTTCCAGAAGATTTCAAAATTTCTAATGAGAGTATAATTACCGGTCACTTGTCCTCTGAATCAAAAGAGGTTATCAAAACATACAAGCGCCTAATCCGGCGATATGGTAGCTCTAATCATTCAGATAAAGATTGGTTGCGACTTTCCACATATTACTGCATCTTAAACAGCCAAATGGAACTCGGCTGCGCAACTGCCCAAAGATGCGAATTTCCCTATCTAAACTACTACAAGTACCTTCTTAAAAGGGAACTTATAGGTTTGATGGATTATGTAGATTGGCAGACAGTCGAAGGGCGAACCAAGAATAAGATTAACAGCCTGAAGATAAAAATTCAGATTTTCGCCAGTGAAGCCTATGCGCTGATTAATAAAAATGAATCACACGTGCGTATGGCATCATCAACTTGGCATATATCCAAACTTCTAATAATTATAACGGCTGCAACTTCAATAATCACGTTTATTGGATTGACTCTCAAGTTTAACGACGGAGCCAAACACGAACAAGGCGAAGTAATTTACAGACAAGAAACAATCCTCGCACAACAAGATAACAACTTTTCGATGCAGGAAGATATAGTGCCTATACGAAAATCCGACAATTTACCTCCGACCATTGAGAGTAGATTTATCGCATTCCTATCACCTTTTCTTATGCTTTTGTTTGTTCTATATATAAATGTTAGTATAACAAAATTCATTCACTACCAAAGGATGAGGGAAATACAGTATACTCTCCAAATTTATGAACAATGCGAAGACATCATAAAGGCTAGACAGCGACCTCACATGCCATACATATAGCTTATTACTATAATGGATATCCAGATTATGATATGACTCATACCAATTTTTCATATTGAAGCAAAATGAATGTAAAAAAGATATACGATGAAGATTTACGAATCGCTCAAGCCCTAATTAATAGGGACGAGACGATAACTCGTAGTTATTTCTATCGACATTGTTATCCTTTGTTTAAATCAGTATTCGATCACTACTATACGGACTGCAATAACTGCAAAGAGTTTATAGATGAGATCTATATTGTAGTTCTTGCCCCTAACAAAAAAACAGGAAAATGCCAGATGGAAAACTATAGAGGCGAGAGTACATTGACAAGTTGGCTGAAGACTGTATGTTTATTTTACTGCTATAAGCGGTTTGAAATCAAGGGAAAGATGCCAAAGCAAGAGCAATTCATTCACACTAATGAAAAAAGCGATGAGGATAGTGATAGAATCGACTCGATTTATGGCTCAATAGAGATAGATTTTTCAAATCTTAATTACCATGATGCTATGACAATCATAGGACAGATGCCCAATAAGCGCTACGGAGAACTGATACGTCTTCGTTATTTAGAACTTAAGACAAATGATGAAACAGCAAAGGCTTTGGGCATGACAATGGAAAATTACTACAATAAGCATAAACTCGCCAAAGAGCAGTATGAACGAATCTTAAGAAAGGAGGTAAGTCATGAATAAAAATTTTGTACCACCCGTTAGTATTGAAGAGTTTGCTGCGTATTTGGATGGGAATCTCACTGAGGATAGAATGAATGAGGTGGCTTCTTTAATCCACTCTGATAAATTCATACAAGATATCATATCTGATAGCATTATTATAGACAACAACATAGCAAAATATGAGTCAATGGGGCAAATTGTTCCAGACAACATAGAATCAGATGATTTTGAAATACCAAATATTACAGACAATTTTGATAATAGTGTTATATTTTCTCTTATTGAAGACTCTATTAATGTAGAAGCGATAGGATCTTCTCACACCGATGATAGTCTTGCCGTTTCAAGTAACATAAATAACAATTTAAATACATATACAATGGCAAATAATAGTAGAACCATCATTTACGGAGAAGCTGGCGAGAACATTTCAGACCCTGTCTTCATTCAGCAACCAGATGACCACTCCTGTGCCTTGCGTAGTCAACAAATTGTGTTGCGCGACTTCGGAATAGATATCCCATTCAAAGATTTGGAGCAAATTGCCTTGGATTACGGAGTTTATAGCAATGAAGGAACATATACTTATGACATAGGGAAAGTACTTCAATTGGCAGGTGTTGGAATGCATCAAACAGTCGGAAACTCTGTCGATGACCTTATCAATGAACTGGTTCATGGACACCGAGTAATTGTAAGTGTTGATGCTTACGAACTTTGGCATAATAATACTATGGGGGAAAAGATACGTAACTGGTTTATGGACGCTATCGGTATCCAAGGTGGCAATCATGCATTAATTGTTGCGGGGATCGAGATTGACCTTAAACACCCGGAAAATTCCAAGGCAGTTCTTACTGACCCTGGAGCTGGTCATCTTAGGATAGAATATCCAATGGATCAATTTAAAAGAGCATGGGGTGATTCTAATTGTTTTATGGCTGCGACTAATGATTCCGCACCATATCAATATGATGCTTCAACCGGCATGGAAGTTCCATCAAACTTCGCTGTTCAGCAGTACATCAATGACTTCGTGATGAATAATAGTTACCAGTTGTCTCCTGATATGATAAACGTTCCACAAGAGTATCAACCAGCATTCACAGGTCACCTCAATGTTGTTGGTGGTGTTGATTACGAAACATTCAAATCTAATTATGATACAATAGTGGAAAGCCGAATACCATCACCATTATCAGTAAAAGAACAGATAGAAGAATTTGCCAAACATGCCGAAAGACAAGAGAATCCTCACGACAATGTTATGGCTTCAATATCGAAAATATCTTCTAACGGCAACGATGATGTAGAACAAACCAATAATTGGGGCATGTCAAATCATGGTTCATCTTCACCAAATGATGAAGAAAATTATAACGATGAAGGAAGCGACAACGAAGGCTACAGAGTCAACTACGATGATGAAAGCGGCAACGATGACAACGAAGCCCACAGCGATAATAGTGACAACGATGATGGCGAAGTCGATAATAGTGATAACAACAATGACGATGAATTTGTTGAATAATAAATGAGTGCTAATAGTTTACAAAATAGTAAGAGTATGGGCGGTTCTAGTCTATTCTTCCTCGGTGGAATGCTTGGTCGTATCTTCGGCCCAGTTGTAAGTGATTTCATTGAGTTTGATACTTCATGGGGTAGAAAGATGTCACAAAAGAAGTTTGAAAAAGAGAGAAAATCAAAACAAGCAGAGTATGTCGATAAGGTCAAATTGACAAATTTAGACCACCAGCATAAGTTAGAGGCTCTACAGATACAATTTGAGCAAAATCGCAGGAAGGCAGAAGAGCAAATGCTCTTGTCCTTTTCCGAGTGGCAACAAAAGGTCTTTTGGGAAAAATGCTTTCCTTTGAGAAATCCCTTTGAAATGCCATTTGGCGTTGACCTGAAGTTTCAAGAAAGTAAAGATAGGCTTGATGGTAATAGGCGGTTAGAGCAATGCAGGATACAAACGATAACCTTGTCCGATAGTAGGAAAATAGTACCTCTTCGCGTTATTACGGCACTGAAAGATACTACAAGTCCTCATGCTCCTACCATTAATGGGAATCTATCAATGTTTTTAACCCAATACTACTCGGCTAATAATGAACATGCAGTTTTGTCAGATATTGGTGCATGGAGAGATGAAGCACCCATCAACGATGCTTCTATCAACTATCTTTTCAGGGGACAAAGAGGTTTGCCAACACTTATTCTAGCACCAACATATACAAATGGAGGAGCTATTGTGAGAATGAAACTATGGTCTTGGGGACTTGGAGAAGATCTCACTTATCCGATTAGTTTTGACTTTGGCTGGTTCAACATCGAAGTCATATATAGGCAAATGTTATTAGATGAAATTAAATCATTTGACAAGACGTTAGATAAGATAAAAGTTAGCAGACCAACTCCTTTTAAAGATTTTGAAACAGAATTGGCCATAATCAAAATGATTGAAAAAGGTGAGACTCTAAATGACAACGAGCAAGAACAGTTGTTGTCGCTTTTGCAGAGAACGCCGCCTGAATTGGCTTCTATCGTTCAACGTAAGGCCAATGATGTAGTTTCCACTGTGTATTCCTGTGCTACTGCCATGTATGCGGATAGTTACCATCTTAGCAACTATGGTACTCTTCCATTATTGCCCTACATTCTCCACCAGTTGCCAGGTGCAAAGATTTTACTTCCGCAAATTCAACAATATTACCTAGCACTTCTCAAGGTATCATTACTACAAGGTACTATCAGTTATGAGGATGCCATATGGATAGAAATGGATATGTATGAAAATTTTAAACTCATAGATTCTGATTCTGAAGGTTTAAAAGATATAGCCAATCAAATCCGTGTGCATAAATTTGACATAGAAGACAGGTCGTTATGTGACATAAAGACAATTCACGAAATTGAGAATCATTTAAAATTACTACTACCATGAACAACGAAACAGAACTACATTCATCTGATTTTCAGCGCCTATCATTCATAAAAGCTTTTCAGAGTTTGTTGGATGAAAGGATAGAATCTGAATCTGAAGAAATCCGAAAAACAAAGTTAGAGTGCGAGATGCTAAAAATCGAAATCCGAGATATTTTAGAAAAGATCAAAGCACTTGACATTTTAAATGACGATTTCTCCGTCATTGACATCTGTGAACACAATGTGGATCTTCCTCTACGTCGATATGTGGAGCAATGTAAGAAACCTTGGCTTCAAGATAAGTTGACCATCGCATTGATGGGACATCTGAAGACAGGGAAGACATCTGCAATGAACTGCTATTTTGGCGAGGACTTTCCGACTAGTAGCGAGGAAGCTACCGCCTTAGCCACATACCTTTATGATGGAGATAATCCAAAACAAACGGCGTTGCTGGTTGATAAAGAAGGTAGTGTACAAGAGATAAATGCAGAACAACTGCAGTTATTCTCACTCGAAAATTCATTCAATTTTCCATTTGCAAGGATGTTTAGTTATATTGCAAAAAAAAGTAAACACCCAGCATTGTCTGATAAAACTTTTATTGATACACCAGGATTATTCTCGTCCAATTCAGAACATGCCTATACGACCTATAAAGTTCTTGATTACAGCGATGTAGTATTCTGGTTTGTTGACTGCCGTAAATCTATCTCGATAACGGAAATCGCCTTCATCAAAGATCAAATAGGAAATAAACCTATATACATTATTTTCTCTTTTGTAGATGGACGAGGCACGACCGAAAGTGGGATAAAAAAAGCGCAAGATGTCATCAAACAGAAATTATCTGAAGAGGGTGTTACTATACAAGGATATCTTCAATTTGGAAGAAAAGAATCGACTCAGGAACAATTCAGAAAAGATTTTGGCAAGATAATAGAATTACTGGGAAACAATTATCAAACTATTGATCCTATTTCCCAGATAATTCAGTTTTTGCTGGTCTTACAAGAGAAAATAGTACTGTCAGCGCAAAAGGAATTAACTGAGCGGAAGAATAAAAAGAAGAAAGAGCTGGATGAACTATCGAATAATATTTCGGCAGCAACTCGCTCTGTCCAATCTGCATTTTCTTCTGTTGACAACAGATTCAGTGATATGATTAACACTCTCAATAATCGATGTGCCAATGTGACATTCTGTACCGGAGGTGCCTATAACACTCTGCTTAGTAATGTCAACCAACTTGCATCAAGCTTACAGACTATTGCAGAGGCATGGGGTAATGTAGACTATGATGTGATAGTTCAATTTGGTGCTCTTTCAGCAAATATAGGAAGATTAGAAGATATTATCTCACGATTGGATTCCATTAACACTGATATTAACAAAATATTAAATAAGTTTAAATCATGAATGAGATTAAATTCAATAAAGGCGTAGCTACCATATCCGCGATTGTTGACAAGTATAAGAAAAGCGGTCGTTTCACAGAAGATATGGTTGAGAGTGTGACCAATGCTCTTGATGGACAAGAGTTGAAGATCGCAGTCATAGGAAAGATGAAAGCAGGCAAATCTTCGTTTACCAACGCTTTAATTTTTCATCAAGATATTTTACCTTCTGGCCCCGAACCTACAACCGTCACTCTAACAGAAATCGTATATACAGATGACCCTTCAAAAGATTCAAAAGTTGAAGTAGAGTTATTGTCACGGTCAGATATCAACGATCTTCAAATCAACTCTAAAAGCGAGAATGAGCAAATCTCCAGAAATGCGATGGCGTTATTGGACAACATAAAAAGAATACCAGGAGGGTATGAGCAATATGTTTCCAAAGGAGTTGTCGAGGTTGAACTTAGCGAATTGGTAAATTTCACATCTACAGAGGGAGAACTTAGTGGTCTGGCCAAAAAGGTAACAATTTATAAAAATCCTGATGTTTTAAAAGGATTAAAAATAACGGATACTCCTGGATTTAATGATCCAGTAAAATCACGAGGTGAAGCAACAAAGGCTGCCTTAAAGGATTGCCATATTATTTTATTTGTGCATGACTACTTAGACAAATATGATCAAGACGAAATAGATATTCTTCTAGAACAAGTTGAATATTCCGGCGTGTCCATGTTAGTAGATATTATCAATAAGATGGATATGCACGAGGATATGACACTTAGCCAATGGCCATCGTATATTCCAAAATTTGAAAGAAAGAAAGAGGAAGCTATAAAGCAAATCCCTAAAGAGGGCATAAAAGAACTTCTTTCAAAAGGAAAAATCAGTTATGTAAGTGCTTTAATGGCACTGATTGGATATAAGGTTTTGGGATATAACCAAAAGAAACAAGCTAGCAAGGATTGTCATATTGATGATGAAACCAAAGATTTTTATGTCCAATATCAGAGCGATTTCTCTGAATTAAAAAGTGCAGAGGATTTTATTAAATACAGTCACATAGGCGGCATAGTAAATATCATAAATCAACTATCAGTTGATAAAAGTAAATATTTGGCAAATTACCCGATTCAGACACTTTTAGGTCTTCTGAAATCTTTGAGTGAAGTCATCTTAGAGGAGAAAAAAAACAAACAAAACGAGTTAAGCATTTTACAGCAGAATGCAGCAGAGGCCCAACGTCAATTGGATACTATAAATGAGACATTTAAGGCATTAGGGAATAATATTAACAGCCCCTATCTAGCAACCACATTGAGTGATTTAATTCGAGAGACGAAACATGAAATCCAACAACTTCGAGATTCTAAGTCTGCGGATGAATTCACTTCTTCAAATTATGAGAAAGAGGGTCCCCTTATTATTTTTGGCCCTGAGAATAGAAATCTCTCACGATACAAAAGCATGTTGGCTGATTTCGATAATGAGATTAGAAACAGACTGGAAAAATTGAAAGACAGATTCAATACTGAATGCGAGGCATACATTAATAAACTTGTTGAAGGACTTGTTACTTATAATATTAAATTGCAAGATAGGCAATTATTCGCAAATGCATTAATCGGTCTTTTGAAGTCAGAAATTAGTATGGGATTGCCGATCGTTGTCAATCCGGATGAACCCACTAGTTGTTTGTACGGTGCAGGTACACAATACTCTTTGTATAGAAGTGATTTCTTGCAACGCCGCAGCGATACGGTTATTGAAAACAAATATCTAAAGTTATTCCGAACATTTATAGATAGTACAATAAGTTCAGATGTGCTTCGTAATGCTATCACTGAAAAAATTGAGGAACTAAAGGCAAAGCTTAAAAGTGCAATAGATTTTTCCCCAACTGAAAAAGAGGAAGAAATAAAAAGACTCATTCAGAATATCAACGAGCTAGAAATAGAACACAAAGATGTTGGAAAAGAAATAAAATCATTAGAAGAATTAAAGAAAGAATCATAAATTATGGTACCATTTTTTATATTTGTGACAGGTGTTGCAGTCGGGATTGGAGCATGTAAACTGTATGACGTGTTAAAGAATCCTGATAGTTCTGGAACGGGGAATGTTGATTCACCTCATGCAAACACTTCTGGATCTATCATACAGCCAACAGAAAGACATTCTAACAATACATCTAATTTGGACATTACACCATTAGTGCCCATTATGAGAAAGTATAATGTTGACATTACGACACCAAATTGTCTATATATACTTTGTAACCAAATCAAAAGCAGCACATACAAGAGTCTATTAGAGGACATTATTGGGAATACAAATACAGGAGAGGATTTAATTTTCTTTATCAAAAATGTGAACATAGCAAATTTTACTTACCCTAATACAGCATCTTCCAAAGGCAGTTACTTTATTCCCATAACAACAATAGATCAATTGCTGACAGCGTCTGCGATTGTATCAGATAATTCAGAACCAAGGGCAAAAGTTGAGACTCTCATAAATTCGGCATACTCATCCGCAGTCGATAGATTAAAGAAAAATTTTGGCATCGAGTTTGGCAAGTTGATAAAGGCTTACGAAGAAGGACGTGAATTACAGTCCTATTACAATGAAATAATTAAAGAAATTAAAATCTCAAGAGATTTTATGAATGCCTAGAAGGAAGTCCTTTTGCTATAAGCCGATATATTGTAAGCACTCAAATTAGGCTACGATATAGTGTTACACGGAGAAAAGGCCGTTGTTGATTTCTGTATAAAACGAAGAGTAAGTATATGATTACGAATTGTTATCTCTATCGTAGCATGGGTAATCATAAAGAAAACTTGCAAACCAAGGAAGTGTATAGGTCTGCAAGTTTTTCCTTTTCTTGCTAGAGTTTGGTTAATTTCGTCCGCTTAATGTAAGCATCAGATAACCCACGTCTTTTAGGACTACTCCACATGGGTTACCTTTGGGTAGTGCCTGAACGTTGATATTCCCAATCGCATATCAGAATATTTGATGATAGATTCTACCTGAAAAGATGCTCTATTATCACAGAAGTTAAACGAGAAGGAGGTAAGAATATGAACACATCAGACGCTGAAAGAGACTGGGTGCGCCGCATCTGCGGACTTGGGACGACTGTTGGCACGGTTGAGCGGCAGACAAAGGAAGTGGAGGAAGCTGGCGGACAGAAGACGCCGCGCGAGACACAAAAGAAAGGTCACGGCTTTGGTGATGTCGCGGGCATGGATGAATTGAAGAAGATGGTTACGGAGGGCTTCATCAATGTGCTTCAGAATCGTGAATATGCCGAAGCCTACGGCATCAGGCCGCCAGCCATGCTCCTTTATGGTCCAGCGGGTTGCGGCAAGACTTTCTTCGCGGAGAAGATGGCCGAGGAGATCGGCATCAATTTCATAAAGATCGTGCCTGACGACCTTGCATGCACTTGGATTCATGGCACGCAGCAGAAGATTGGAGAAGTGTTCAAGGATGCGGAGAAAAAAGCACCAACATTGCTGTTCTTCGATGAGTTTGACGCTATGGTTCCATGTCGCTCGGGAAACGAAGGGAACCAGCACTACGACAGCGAGGTGAACGAGTTTCTTTGCATGCTCAACAATGCTTCAGACAAGGGGGTCTATGTGATTGCGGCCACAAATCATCCGGAACGGATTGACAAGGCCGTGCTGCGCACAGGACGCATCGACGAGATGGTGTACATTGACATGCCGGACGCGGAAGCACGCAAAAGTCTTTTCACTTTGGCTCTGGCAAAACTTCCGACTGAAGGAGAGATTGACACCGACAGACTTGCGAATATGACAGAGGGCTATAACTGCAGTGACATCAGTTACATTGTGAAGTCGGCGGCCCGCAGGAAGTTCAACGAGAGCATAAAAGGCATGGATGGCAGGAGAATGGGCATAACGCAGGAACTTCTGGAAGCAATCATCGGGACAAGAAGTCCTTCTGTGACAGCCAGATCCTTGCGTGAGTACGAGCGGATAAGATGCGAGTTCTCACCAAAGGACAATGGACTGAAACCAGTAACAATCGGATTCAAACATTAAAAAAAGAACGTATATCATGAAAGAAAAGATTTTGGAGACCCTGAAGAGCTTGGGGTTCAGCTTGACAGAGGTTGGCACATTGGATTATGCCTTCAAATACGAGGGAATCAACTTTCTCTACATGTACAACGAGAATGACGAAAATTTCCTCAACCTCTCAATTCCTGGCATCTACGACTTGGACAAGGAGAACATCCTCAAGTACTATACTTTGTGTGAGAAGATCAACTCAACACTCAAATACGTCAAGGCCTACACCCTCAATGACGCACTCTGGCTCTTCTATGAGCGGGAGCTGTTTGAAAACGATGATCTTGAAGGGCTTCTCAGCCGCATGATCCATCAACTTACGATCGCTCTCTTCATGGTCCGCAACACCATTCTGGAGATGGATGGCGATGAAACGACAGATGACAATAACTAACGAATATTCAAAACGATATGACCAAACAAGACATGGTGGTCTCCGCTCTTGAGGCGCTTGGCTACAAACCACAGAAAGATGATGACGGAGACCTTCGAATCCGCTATCAGATGAAGAGCTTCTATGTGATGGGAACTCAGTTGGAAGAAAATTTCTTATCCGTCATATTCCCTCAATTCTATGAGTTTGAAGAAGAGGAAGTGACCAAAGTACTCGCGGCGTGCAACAAAGTGACGCGTGACATCAAACTCGCCAAGGTTTATATCGACCAGACTTTCAAGAATGTCACCGCAAGTTGCGAATTTTTCTACAATGACGAGGAGAGTATGAAAGTTTGTCTCAAGAAGTCTTTGGAAATTCTCGGCTTGGTTCGTTCCGGTTTTGTGAAAACTATTCGTACTTTTGGGGAATAATGAAAATGACAGACACATGGGAACACTAAGAGAAATCAGAGGGCTGAAATGCCCTAACCACGACCACGTAAGGGACAATCATTACTTTCTTTATGAAAGTGTCGGCTCGATCAGCCCTAACAGTGGCACGCGATGCAAAAGGTGTGGCTACACAATGGCTTTGCACAAACCACAAAAGTAAATGAACATGTTGATAGCGATTTGCATAACCATCCTTGTGTACAGCATCATGGGCAAGGATATTCATTCACTTCTGGAGGAGGTGAAAGGGGTTGACTGGAAGGGGAAGATGAGTGATGTGATGGAGTCGTTGAAGCCTTATGCGCTGAGGGTCGGGAGGACGGCGGCGAGACCTCTGCTTCAGTTCTGGTTCGTGATGGGTGACGGGATGGACTCGGCGCTTGACAAGGTGCTGCTATCCGAGGCGCTGATCTACACGGTCTCCCCTGTCAGCCTGATTCCGAGTTCGGTGTACAA
>ERZ1023633.23-NODE-23-length-55634-cov-13.768456_pt1 | contig 55634 bp, 35 predicted proteins | sample MGYA00380333_ERZ1023633 | MGnify/ENA primary metagenome ERZ1023633 (study PRJEB33179, sample SAMN07448972) | human gut metagenome | biome: Human-gut; feature: Human associated habitat; material: Faeces | host: Homo sapiens | place: India: Bhopal | collected...
TCATCTCGGCGATCGGCTTTTCGGTGATGTTGCCGAGGAGATAATCCTTATAGACAAAATGGTCGCAAGGGTAGAGGTCGCCGTTGTGCTCGATGACGGAATTGCCTCCGCAGGTCTGGGCGAATGTGCAGGTGCCGGGCATCTCCCCGACCCAAGTGGCCAGAGTTACCCACATCCGTTACTGTCCACATAGCAGGCTATGACCGTTAGTATTATGGATCTCTTAGGCTTGAGCGTATTGTACGGTTTTACAGAGTAGAAACTGCTTTTTTGTAATTTATTGATATTTAATGAGCGATAGGAGTGATTAATTTTGATTTTAATTTTATATGTCCATAATGCGTTTAATATCAAATAATTGAAGTGAGGCTTGTTAGATATGTATTTCACGGCATGGTAAAAAATAATCTTTGTGCTGTATTGGAAATACGTTTTTCAGTCATCTGAAAGTTAGGTTAAAAATTGTCTCAATCTCACTATAAGAACTTAACTTTGCAATAATTTAAATAACTGATATATTCATATGAAAATTCAGAAAGCTGTTTTCATTTTTTTGCTACTTCAACTTTCTTTTTTATCATTTTCCGCTAATAATTATGTGATGGAAGATGATAAGTCTATTTCTCTAATACCAATTAATGGAGAAGATGTATTATCGCCTCATTCAATTATTTACGTTCCTATTGAGGCATACTATAGTTACTTTCTGTCTTCGATAGTAGTCACACTTGCTGATAATATTGAAAAAGTTGATATTGAGATATTCAATAGTACAACTGGAGAATTTCAGATTTTTAGTACTAATGAGAAAAAGTCATTCATTCCATTAGCTGAGAAAGAGGGAAGTTATATTATATCTTTCACTTTAATAAATAAGAAGCATTGCATTGGCTATATTGGCTATTTGATTTTATAATTTGTTTTTCGCTATCTCATTATGCATTGGTGACCTTTATCATCAAAATAACAACTAAATTAATAAACAAAGATGAAGAAAAAATTGTTACATGGGATTTCAGTAATCCTATCATCAAGTGTCGCTCTGTGCGACGATGAGCTGCAGCAGATTCAAGGTAAAGGAATCGGTGACGGGGAACTAGCAGACGGTAATGAGCCTGTGGCAGGTTGTGCGTGTTGTCTTTGCTCTCCTGAAGTATCTGCGTCAGGTGGGAAAAAATATGCATCATCCTATCATTGATGTAGTGCTGGTAAGGTGGTGGGGGGGGATAAAATTCCCCTCTCCTCTTTTGTATTAACATGAGTGTTGAAATAATGAAGACTATTTTTTCTTTTGTAGAAGATGGCGAACACATTTTGTATGACCGTTATTCTAATGAATTCTTATCTGTAGAGGAAGAAATCCTTAATGATGTAAATAATGATAAATCAAACAACATAATAAACAAACTTCAATTAGAGTTTGATATGTTAAAGCCTTTTTCTATTCCAGAAATATCATTAAGCGAAAAGGCAAGTATCAATGAAAAGATAATCAAAAAAATCAATCAGCAAGTTAATCAATTATGCTTTATCACAACAGAAGAGTGTAATTTGAGATGTGAATATTGTGTTTATTCAGGAAGTTATGAAAATAGGAGAAGTCATAATAATTTGCATGAGATCAGTATAGAAACAGCAAGAAAAGCAATTGATTTATTCGTGAAGATAGCTACCAACAAGTCGGCTAGAACGATTATATTCTATGGAGGAGAATCTTTGATGGCATTCAATGTTATCAAAGATATAGTTGACTATGCTAATAGCCTTGAGGAAGGAATTAGTTTTGCTATGAATACTAATCTTACTCTATTAACACCAGAAATCATAACCTTTTTGGTTAAGAACGATTTTCGTTTAACAGTTAGCCTTGATGGACCAGAAAAGGTACATGATCTCTATAGGGTATATCGGAATAAGAGACCCACTCATCAAATTGTGGAAAGAAATCTATGGCAAATCAGAAATTATGATGAAAAATATTTCATTAGAAATATGATATTTAATGTTTTGATTGTTCCGCATCAGTATGAGATGAATATTTTAGATTCGTATTTTTCAGGAGCATTATTCAAAGATATGCCGATAGATTCTTTCATCGTTTTGACATTGAATCCAGAGAAAAATAGCTTTTCGGAAAGAGTTCATTATGGGGACTTCCTCAGTAACTTCGATGATTATAGTACAGAATTATTCATAAATCGCCATATTGCAGGTGGTAAAAATTTTTCAGATATTAGAATTTCGTATAATTATCATATCAGGGCTATGAAAATGCTGTATTTTAGAAAACTTAAAAGACTTGATGATTATGCGTTTTATTGGCCAAATGGGATATGTATTTTAGGTTTGCGAAGCATGGTAGTAACTTCAAAAGGAGAATTGTACCCTTGCGAGGAGATGTATGATAGTCATCAATTATTGATAGGAGATGTTGATAAAGGAATAGATGCTAATACTATTTTGAAAACAACTGTGGAATACATAAATAAGGCTAATACGTTATGTAAAGATTGTTGGGCATATCGTTTTTGCCCACATTGCTTTACTTCTGCATTTGTTGACGGACATTATTCAATGAATAGGAAAATCTCAGAGTGTAAAAGAACAAAAAAAAACATAGAGAATAATTTTAAGATGTATTTAAGAATATGTAAATCAAATCCTAATGCTTTCCGATATTTGGATGACGTAGGTGCGGATGAAATGTATTACCACATGTTAAGCGATTAACAATGAGACTTAAACTGTCAATATATTTGATGGCTTTTCTTGTTCCAATCTCTGGATTCGGGCAGGCGAAACACCGTATTTTGGATGAGCGTGGAACTGGTGTGGAGTCAGTCAATGTGTTTGTTTGTTCTCTGAGAGATTCGTCAATAATCTCTGCGATGACCACTGATTCTCTTGGGTACTATGTACTTAATGCGAAAGAAGATTCGGTCTTGTTAGTGGCCCATTGCTTTGGTTATGAGGAATATATTAAGCCTATGTGCTTGCGGAATCTTGGCGATGTCACCATCAAACGCATTCCAATGTTTCTTGAAGCCAGTACTGTCAAGACTGACGCGCCGATGAACATCAGTGACGGACGTTCCGTTACCGTGACTGTCGAGGGGACGAGCTTGGCTCAGATCAGAAAGGCAGAAGAGATATTTCCGTATCTACCGTTTGTAAGTTCCGCTGGCGGAAAACTGTCAGTTTTAGGCAAGGGAAGTCCTGACATATTCATAAATGGCCGGAAAATGCGCAATGAACAGGCTTTAAAGCGACTTTCCGGCGATGACATTCATTCCATGAGAGTTATTATTTCACCTGGTTCTGAATATTCCGGTTCAACGGGGGCGGTCATAGACATCCGCACACGCAGAAAGGAAGGCGATGGATTGAGTGGGAATGTCATGGGAGAGGCATTTCTTTTTGATGGCCTGATCTCGGAGAATGGGTATTCAAACCTTAATTTCCGTCGGGGAAACTATGACATTTTCGGTGCACTAAATTTTAGGGACACAAGGATAAATTCCGATGTCACAAGAAAGAGTTCGCTGGAGGATGAGTGTCATGTACAACAGACTAGGGAATCTTTGCAACGAACTGATTGGCTCGGTTTTGACGGAACGCTTGGCTTTGACTATGATGATGGTGGAAAATTGACTTTCGGCGGTGAATATGACTATATGCACACTCCTCGATTCCTGGATAGAATCACCTCGGATGAGACATTGACAGTCGGTTCCGGAGCGGAGTCCTCAATGTGTTCATACAGCCAAAACCACCGGCGGATGACCACGCACAACCTCGGTGGTTATCTTGGTTTTAATCTTAGTCCCACGACACGTGTGGACTTGGATGGATTCTATGCCTCAAGCCGCGACACGACCCGTCAGGACGTGACACAGGGTGAGTCTGGGAATATTCAGACCGGAGCTCTGTACGACTACACTCTCGCTGCAGGCAAAGTAAAGATAGGACATGCTTTCGGGTGGGGGGCTGTGTTTTATGGTGGTGAAGTCACAAGGACTGGCTATGGCACGGATTTCAACGTGATTTCGCAAGGAGAGTATTTTCTTCGTTCGGCGGAAAGTTCCCGGAAAGAATCGATTGCGGCAGCGTTCTCTGGTATGAACTTCAGCCTGAAAAAGACAGCCGTCTCAATCGAACTCCGCTACGAGTACAACTCACAAAAAGGCTCGCTGGCCGGTGACGTTTCGGAGATCCGTTTCTATGACAGTCGCTTTTTGCCGTCGATTTCGCTCAGCAGACTGTTTGGCCGTCATCGCCTTGGGCTAAGTTATACCGCCAAGGTAGAGCGTCCGAGGTATCACGACATGCGGAACAGCATCGAGTACATCTCCTCCTTCGAGTATTCCTCCGGAAACTCAGAGTTGGTCTCCACCACCATTCGGGACATGACCTTGATGTATTCTTGGCGCAGATTCAGGAGCGTGCTCTCTTTCGTTGACAAGAGGAATCCGATAATCTCTGTCGTGGAGAGATACGGTGACCGTCAGGCGTTGATCTCACGTCCACTAAATGTGGATCATAGTCGGAATCTTTCGTTGGCTATGAATTGGTCAGGAACGGCAGGCATTTGGTATCCGTATGTGAATATATTCCTGAACAAGCCGTTTCTTAAAATCAACGGTGCCAGCTTTGGTGATCCTATGCTGAGACTTTCGATGCAGAACATGTTTGATTTGAGTAATGGGTTCCGGGGACTCGCCAACTTTTCGTTCAGTTCTGCTGGTCACAATTCAGTCTATCATTACCGCCCTCAAGGAGAGCTGCTTGTCGGCTTCTCAAAGTCCTTCAAGGCTGACAAATGGAATATTGGCCTCTATTGGTCGGACATATTCAGAACCTCAAGGAACCGTTATGTCCTTGACCTTGGAGACATTTATATTGACAACAACTCCTATATCGCATCCAAAGGTCTGATGTTTTCAGTTTCCTATCGTTTTAACACCACCGAAACCCGTTACCGTGGTTCCGAGGCCGGTTCTGATGAACGAGGTAGGTTGTAGTTAATAGAAAAATGTTTCATTGTTACATTCAACGAGATTCAATGGATTGTGGGCCGACGTGTTTGAAGATGATCGCGCAATACTATGGCAAGAAATATGATATTGAAAACCTTCGGAATAGATGTCATATAACTCGCGAAGGAGTATCGTTATTGGGCATTTCTGATGCGGCTGAATCGATAGGCTTAAGGACTAAGGGCGTCAGATTAACTTGGGAACAATTGCGTGATGAGACGCGTTTGCCTTGCATTGTGCATTGGAGCCAAAGCCATTTTGTTGTAGTGTATAATATTGCAGAACGATGTCAGCGTCATAATGTTTTTGTGGCAGACCCTGCGCATGGTTTACTTAAGTACAAAGAGAATGATTTCCTTAAGAATTGGATAGAGGATAGTGAAAGACATTGCGGAATCGCGTTGCTTTTGGAACCGACACCAGAATTTTATTCAAAAAAGGGAGATGTCGGCAAAAGATTAGGCTTAGGTTTTCTTATGAAGTATCTTCGCCCCTATAAGGCTTTCATCATTCAGATTTTTCTGGCAATGTTTGTTACAAGCCTCATTAGTATGATGCTAACGTTTATCACGCAAGCGATTGTAGATAAAGGTATCGGAACTGGGAATGTGCATTTTATTGTAATATTGCTGTTTGCACAGCTTTTACTGACTTTGGGCGGTATGGTTAACGGATTTATCCGTGGTTGGCTTATGTTGCACACGACATCAAGAGTGAGCATCTCTCTGATATCTGATTTCCTTTACAAACTGATGAGATTGCCGATATCGTTTTTCAACAGCAGGACAGTGGGGGACATTATGCAGAGAATAGGAGATTATGAACGTGTTCAGAACTTCCTTACGGGGGCTTTACTCAGCATAGTCATAGCCTCTGTGTCATTAGTAATATATTCTATAATAATGACAAGCTATAATGGAATGATACTCTTGATATTCATTGTCGGTACAATCTTTTATATTGCTTGGGTTCTGACATTTATGAAACAGAGGCGAAAGCTGGATTATATGCGTTTTCAACAGGCATCTTCCAATCAGAATACGCTGGTGCAACTTGTTGGTGGAATGCAGGATATTAAACTGAATGGTTGCGAGAGACAAAAACGATGGGATTGGGAAAAGATACAGGCCGGTTTGTTCAAAATTAATGTTAAGAATCTCAGTCTTGGTCAGATACAAGAGATTGGGAGCATGTTTATTGACCAGACTAAAAACATTCTGATTTCATTTATGGCTGCGAAATCAGTTGTAGATGGGAATATGACGCTTGGAATGATGATGGCCCTTCAATACATCCTTGGGCAGATGAATGCTCCGGTGTCTCAGTTTATAATCTTCGTTCAGGCAGCGCAGGATGCATCGATCTCGATGGAACGTCTTGTGGAAATTCAAAATATGGAGGACGAAGAGCCTAATGGCGATGAAAGAATTCAGGTGATACCTGAGAATTCTAATTTAGAGTTCAATGGAGTGAGTTTTCAATATGATGGTCCAAGATCTGCCAAAGTTCTTGACGGGATAAACCTTTTGATTCCTTCTGGAAAGGTTACGGCCATAGTCGGAAATTCTGGTAGTGGCAAGACGACAATGCTAAAAATGCTACTTGGATTTTATGCCCCAGTTAAAGGGACAATTCTGTTGGGAGGTATTCCTTTGGAGAAATATAGTGAAAAACAATGGAGGAGTCTGTGTGGAACGGTTATGCAGGATGGATATATCTTCGCTGATACAATTGCTGCCAACATTGCGATTTCTGATGATGAACCGGATATGCGTCGACTAAGAATGGCTACGGACTTGTCAAATATCAGTGAATGGATAGATACTCTTCCTTTAGGATATAGTACGAAGATAGGTGCAGATGGCCATGGGTTGAGTTCTGGGCAAAGGCAAAGGATACTTATAGCTAGGGCTGTCTATAAAAATGCGAAATTTCTGTTCTTTGATGAAGCCACAAATTCGTTGGATGCCAATAATGAAAAAGCTATTATGGAGAATTTAGACAGATTGTTTGTCGGAAGGACGGTTGTGATAGTTGCTCATAGACTGAGTACTGTTAAAAATGCAGATAATATTGTGGTGTTGGATGGGGGGCGTATAGTGGAAATGGGAACGCACTGTAAACTTGTGGCAAAAAAAGGAAAATATTACGACCTTGTAAAAAATCAACTTGAATTGGGAGAGTAAGTAGCAGTATGACGTATTTGGCCAATAATGAACCATTCCATAGCGAGCCGATTAATGAGATAATGGATGAGATTCCTTCTTGGATGACACGATGGGGGATCGTCATCATTTTTGTAACGCTTTTATCGATGATTGTCGGTAGTTGTCTCATCAAATATCCGCAAACCGTTCGTGGTTCCATTTTGATGACAATATCAGACACGTCTATGACAGGAGTTATGTTGGTTCCTTCGTCTGACATCTCCAAAATCAAGCCAATGCAGGAAGTTATTGTCAGTTTGGCGGTGTCCCCTTCTTCGGAATTTGGCATTATAAAAGGTTATGTGTCTGAAATCTCAGAAATAATTCAGAGCCATAAAGAGGGAACCTTTATGTATAGTGTTGAATCCGTCTTTAATAATGATATTGATTCGGTTCTGCAAATGCGGCTATCAGGATTCCATAAAGTGGATGGCCAAGCTGAAATCCTTATCGGAGAGAAAAGTTTGATTGAATATTATCCTTTGCATTTGCGGTTCTGATTCATAGTTTGTACTTTTAAATTGCATAAACAATAAATATAGGATGAGCGATTATAAAATTTTCAGTGTCTTTATGGCATTAGCGTTTCTATTTATCTCTTGTGTTGATAAGAAAATCGAGGAAACATTTGCTTCAGTAGAATCAATAATGTGGGTCAAGCCGGACAGTGCATTAATGATAATAGAATCCATAGATACACTGAAATTAAAAGGGAAGACGCAAAAAGCCAAATATTCATTGCTGTACTCAATGGCTCTTGACAGAAATCAAGTTGTTGTCACTAATCCTCGTATAATCACTCCAGCTGTCCAATATTATGAATGTCATGGAAATCTGGATGATAGGTTAAAATCATTGTGTTATCTTGGCCGGATTCAAAATGCGATGGGAAGATATGATGAGGCTATTGTAACATTCTCAAAAGCATTAGAGCATTCTGATAAAGTTAAAGACCGGAGGATGGTTGGTTTTGTCTGTTCGGACATTGCGCTGACATATGCTAAAACGTATAATTATTCTGAATGTAATGCTTGCTATGACAAGGCGATAACTTGTTTCGAGGAGTCTGGCGATGAAAATTTTGCACAAATGATGGAACTTAATAAAGCCAAAACTTATGTTAATATGATGAACTATGCAGCGGCTGATTCCTTGTTCAGTAAGATTATATCTGATGACAAGTTCCCATTGAATTATAAAGTGTCGGCAATGAAGTCTTATGGAAAGATGCTGACTTTCGGCCAATATGCCGATGAGAAAAAAGCTCTTGAAATATTTGAGAAAGCAATAAAACTCTCGGGAAATAAAAATACCCTTAGTCTTAATCAAAATTGTGCCTATGCATATTTGTTGGAAATGTTTGGCAGAAAGGAGGATTCGAGAACGATTATGTCGTATCTTAGGGAAAATGGGTATGGAGAGAGTGCAGAGTTCAATTACTGCATGGCTCGTATTTGCAGATTGAACAAGGACAATGGACGGGCTTTTGACTACCTTGTCAGATCAACTCAGGATTATGATGCTAGAGTTCTTGAGATGCAGGTTCAGTCATCTTCTATAGCTCAGAAGGATTATTATCTTGAGCAAAGCCACGAAAAGGAAAAAGCAATGATCTTTCATCGTTTTTGGACAATTTGTTATGTGGCGGTCTCTATAATCATTATTTTAAGTGTGGGAGTATTCTTTTATGGCAGGGCTCGTCGGGCGGAGGATGAACGAAAGAGAATCCTTATTTTGAAAGAGGCTGCGGATGTGAGGTTGGATGAAACCGACAAATCCATAACCCAAATCAAGGCTGAATATGATATTATTAAGAAGAATTATTTGAAACTATATCTGTCCCAAGGATTTTGGTTAGATAGATTAGCGAGCATTTTGTATTCGGCTAAGAATAAGAATTTGAAGCCATATGGATTAAGGGCGGAGGTTTACGAAAAAATTTCTGACATGATTGGGAGAATTAACGTGGACGATGTGGGGCAACGGCGATTTGAGACAGAATTGAATAGGCTATACGGAGGTGTTATGACACAGTTTCGTGATGAGTTCCGTAACTTACTGGATGAGACCGATATCCGATTTTTTAGTTGTGTCGTTGCCCGTTTTGATGCCTCAATTATCCTGCATATCTTTAATTTGCCGAGCAAAAGTGCTGTCTATATGAGAAAGAATCGCCTTAAAGAAAAAATACGAAATTCTGAAGCACCCAACAAAGATAAGTTTCTTTTGTTTTGAGGATAACGATGTTATTTCGCATTTTTTGCCCAAGAAAATTCGCTATTGGACCGTCTGAGTATGGGCCCAGAGGATGACGTAGGCGGGGGACATCTTGCGGGACAGGAGGTCTTTCATATAGTCCATGTAGGGGGCGACGTGGCTGAAGAACATCTTGTAACCGTCGCAGAGGGCGTTCAGGCCGGTCTCGATCCTTACGCCGCCTCTGCCTTGGCGGGACTCGTAGGTGTTGAACCGATGCTTGGGGCACTCGCCGTTGCAGGCGAAAAGCCATTCACATTTAAGGCATTTGGTGGGGAGCTTGTTCCGCTTGTCGATGCCGAAGGCTGTCTGCTTGTCCGAGCGCATCATCTCGGCGATCGGCTTTTCGGTGATGTTGCCGAGGAGATAATCCTTATAGACGAAATGGTCGCAAGGGTAGAGGTCGCCGTTGTGTTCGATGACGGAATTGCCGCCGCAGGTCTGGGCGAATGTGCAGGTGCCAGGCATCTCCCCGACCCAAGTGGCCAGGGTGGCGTCGAAGTTGGTGACGAATATGCGGCCGACATCATTCCTGACCCAATAATCGAATATGTCGCAGAGGAACCGGCCGTAGCCCACATCGCTCACTGACCACGGAGCGATCATCGCTCCGTCCGCTTTCGGGTCCACGATGAACGGACGCTTCTTCTTGTCCGGCTTCCCGGCCCCGTTCAGCGGGTACTTGACGTGCTCGACCACAGGCATAAACTGCATAAATCCGCTGCCGACCTCACGCAGAAAAAGATACGTCTCCAATCCCCGGCCTTCGCTGGCGTGGTTGACCGTTGACATCGTGTTGAACTCAACTCCTTCCCCTTTCAGAATATTCAGTCCGTTCATCACCCTGTCGAAAGTCGGGAAGCCGCCCTTGTCCTTGCGGTATTTGTCATGAATATCCTTGGGGCCGTCCAGAGATATTCCCACAAGAAAGTTGTTCTCGCGGAAGAACCTCGCCCATTCCCGGTTGAGGAGCGTGCCGTTGGTCTGGATGGTGTTGTGGATGACCTTTTCACAGGCATATTTCTTCTCAAATTCCAAAGCCTTGCGGTAGAAATCCAGCCCCAGCACCAACGGCTCCCCACCGTGCCAGTTGAAGGTCACCTCCGGCACTCCGTTCGCGCTGATATATTCCTGAACCACTTTTTCGAGCATCGCTTCGGTCATCCGGGGCTCCTTGCCGCCGTAGATCTCGGCCTTGTCGAGATAGTAGCAATATTTACAGTCCAGATTGCAGAGTGACCCGGCGGGCTTGATCATGATGTTGAACGCCATCGGTCCGGAAAGGCGGATGGCGTCCCCGAGGGTCAGTGTCTTTTCAAATGTCGCGTCTGACATATCCCTGATCATTTGATTCTTATCTTACCTCCAGAGATCTCATCACGCTTGAAGTATGGCCAGCCATCCTTGTCCCAGTATATTCTCTGGAGGTTTGTGAATCTCACGTTATGGCTTTTCAGCATGCGCTCGAAAGGGTAGTTTCCAATATGCACGTGGTAGATGATGAACGTGTCGCCGTTCTTGTCCGTGAATATCTCCCCATCATGCCCTGACCCATAGAATCTGTCGTAAGGGCTGGATGTCAGAATCGCGGTTCCATAGCCGTCTGCCATATCTTTTCCGTCCTTTGTCAGGAAAGGGCCGTCGGCGTTTCTGCTCTTTCCGACTACAATGGCGTAGGAATAGTCATTGTAACGCCCCGCGCTTGCGAAAAGATACCACCATCCGTCTCTTTTATAGACATAACTGCCTTCGAAAACGGTAAGGCGCGAGTTGTCCTTGTCAATGTCTTGTCCCGCTATATGCTTGTATGCAGCGCCTTCGGCCAGCGATAATCCGTCCTTGGTGAGTTCCACTTGATGTATTCCGCCTATGCTGCCGAACACCAGCCACACCTTGCCGGTCTGGTCATCAACGAACGCAAAAGGATCGATGGTGTCTTTTATTCCGGTGAATCTGGAGTCGGTGATGACATTCTCGAATTTGTACGGCCCGGTGACCGTGACGGAGGACAAGACCGCTATTCTGGAATCCTCCGCACTGCTTCTCAATGTGATGTAGATGAGATATTTACCGTTGATTTGGGCAAACTGCGGAGCCCAGACATCAGGTCCAAGTTCCTTCATCTTTTTTACCGTCTCTTTATCAAAAGGATGGATGTCGGTGTTCTCCCATTCGCATAGGTCGGCGCTGCGCATGAATGCCCTGTCCCCACCTGTGGCGATGGAGTAGTAATGACCATCATCGGGATTATAGATCGCTGTCGGATCCGGCCAGTTCTGGTTTATCACCGGATTGATGAAATGTTTGTACTGGCCACAACTTGAAAGGAATGCAGAGAACACTGGTAGCAGCAAAAGGATCTTTTTCATGTACTATTTGAGGCTTTCGGCCTTGAAATCACTGACGTAGGCCTGCCCAATGATTGCTTTGAAAGAGCGCATCAGGCTGTCAGTGAGTGATTTTTTAACTTTGGAGATGTTTCTTTTCTGGCTTCTGTCGTTGGTGAGGTTCCAAAGTGTGGTCTCCGGATTCAGGCCGAAGTCGATGGTTGTCGGGTACTCGTTGCTTCCTGAATATGCCGGGATCATCACGTAGTCTCCTTGCTTGAGAGCGAGGCGACCCTGCGCTTCGATGATCAGATGTGCGTCACCGGGCAGTATGCCGGTTCCGTTTCCCCATGGGTGCATACCCGTGAACAGGGCCAGTCTACTCTGTGTCGAGGTAGCTGAAGTTGCGTAGGCGCGGTCGAACCGTCTTCCGGCTCTTCCCAAAGAATCGATTCTTGGAGTCTGCACGAGATTGCTTCCGCTGTAGAGGCTAATGTTCCCGAGTCCAAGGTCGTCTGCCATGATCAGCACTATGTTCGGCCTTTCTTCCGTCTTCTTCTCCGTGTTTGAACAAGCCGTCACGGCCATTGCCGAAACCCCTGCCGCAGCAGCTGCAGACATCAGCCTGAAAGTGTCTTTTCGGATTGTCGTCATGTTTTTGAGATTGTTCTCAAAGTTACTCCTTTGCCGGCTTATTTCCAAACAGGGCTGCCACTCAGGCTCTTGCTTGCCACCTGCTTAAGTATCAATGAGTGGAGGCTAAGTCGTTGTACAACAGTGCGATGCTTAAACCTCCTCCCAAGTGTTTTGTCGGGGAGAAGGTAACCGTTATTGGTTACAAATCAACCCTTTATCCTCCACGACACACCCTGTCTACACCCCTACCAAAACAACAACAGGTACATGAGAGAGAGAATTTCCACAAAATCGTGTGGTAATCTGCACAGTGAGGCCATATGGACAAGGCCCTTGCTCGTTGGCTGGCTTTATAAGACAGTGGTGGAACGGGCTGATCTGGACGAAAGTACTGATCTTGACAGTTCAGACCACCAGTGCAACTAAGTAATCCTTAAAAAATAGCTTGGTAATCTTTGATTGTCTTTTCTCATCCGCAGTCACGGTTTCTTGTTGACTCCGAAGGGCGGGACATTGTCTCCGGCATAGGACTTGAATCCAACCCTTGAGCGCTATCAGGCTTTGCCGGTCTCAAGGGATTCCAACGAATCTGAACCGGATTTGCTTCTGGAAGCGGCTGGGGATTATTATATTTCTAAAGACAATGCCGCAAGGATTAATGCGGAGGTTAAGAACTCATTGAGAGATTGGAAAACTGTCGCGAGGCGTTTAGGTTTGCCGGAAAGGAACATCGACATCTTTGGCGGCAGGTTTATAATTGGATAAGAAGGCTTTGACCGCATTGCAGAATCGCTTTGGGTTGTCAGGGGCAATATGGCGATTTAGACGAAATATTGTAATGAAAACTGCGATAAGTTGTCTAATTTGTCCATACTTAATGAGATTTAGACAACTTATCGCACAAAATGGTGTTTTTTTATGTGTTCATTCCGTATGATGTTTGACCTGAAGTTGTGATGACCGGCGCAGGGCGGATGGAACTACTTTAGTCCACGTGGAATTTAACTTTCATTTTGCGGCCGTTGACCATACATTTCTTTATTGTAGCGTCTCCTTTGCTCACCTTTACGAAAGGCTTCCCTTTTTCAAGCCCTACGGTGCCGTACCAACCTTCAGCGGAGAAGAAAGACCTGAAATCATTCCCAATACGTGAATCGATGAACAATGTACCGGTCACAGCATCGAAGCGGATGCCGGTCAGAGCTTGGAGCAAGCTGTAGCTGGACAAAGCCCTTGCGTACCAGGAACCGCATTCATATTCATTGTAAGGATTGCGCCGGATCCCGTCGTACCGGTCAAGGCAGGCTCTGACAATGTCAAGCCCCTTCTCTACCTCACCTTCGAACATGAGGTGCGCCGCGACCTGAAACTCTATTCCAGTCCAGACCTCATCGCTGTAAACGAACGGAAGACTGGGTTTCCCGCCTTTCGGCCAGGTACACAGGAGAAGTCCGCCATCATCGCCGACAGCGTATCCCGGTCTTTGAGGATTGGCGTGATCCCTGAGGTCGTGTTTGAGATTGTATTTGTACACGGAATTAAGATGCCCGGCCACCTTTTCTTTGCCGAATGGCTCCTCCAGACCGCACACCATGGACATCCAGCCACCGATTATCCCATCGGAAAGGCATCCGTTGCCGTATTGGTACTTCGGACCTTCTTTCTCAAGGACTTTGCGGGCCTCGTCGGAATAGCCGCTATGAAAGGATTGCGCCGAGGTCGGGTCTTCCGCCTTCAGCCCTTTCCAGCGGATTTTCTGGATGAAATACTCTCCGTTCCAGAGTTCGTCGTTCATATACTTGAGGGATTTTCTTAGCAGGTCACTGTAACGCGAAGTGTCTTCTCCGAGGAATTCACCGATGTGGACGATGCTGTTCAACGCTCCAGCGTAGAAACTGGTGCACATCCCGTCAGGCCCCCAGAACTCAATGTCGTACGTGTTGTGATGTGGCTCTTCCAATGCACCCTTTTCGTCAGGATCCCAGGTCCGGATGCAGTAATCCATGCTTTTCTTGATCTGAGGATACAGCCTGCGTATCCAGTCATTGTCTCCGCTTATCCTCCATTCGCGGTAAACTTTCATGATCCCACCGAGTTGTCCGTCCGCCGCTGAATGAAAATCGTGTTTCACGGGACGGATAGGAATGTTCGCCCGGAAAACCTGATGCCCGTCCTTGTTCTGGTCAACAAGGAATTCCGTTTCCCGAAGGCTTCTTTCCATTCTTGGAAACAGGTGAGGGATCGCCTGTGCGTAATTCCACACATGGGTGCATGAGCCGTGGCAACTTCCCCAGTTGTCGCCGCTGCCTTCCCACACCCAAAGTCTGCCGTCGTGCTGACGCATGACCGTGGTGGATTTCAGGATGGTGAGATTGTCCGCGATCGCTTCCACAACCTCTGCCGGAAGCGTGGAGTCATAGAATGTTCTGGTGAATGTCTCTGTGGCCTCTTTCAAGCCCTGGTAGTTAGCAAGCCAGTATGAGGCGACGTCTGACACGGAGGAGAATCTCCTGCTGTACCAAGGCTCGTACCGTTCTGGATAATCCTTATAGTCATCCGGATTGTAGCAGTCTCCGCAGTCATTATCCGTCTCTGCGTCAGGACCTATGCGATGGATGGAGGTTGGCACGTACCAGGCCATGTACAGATGGATTGTCTTGGATTCTCCGGGCTTGAGGCTGAAAGGAACGAACAGGGACGCTCCCGGAGCGCCGGTTGCCGGCTCATTAGGTGTCACCTCTCCGGAGGAAACCTTGTTCCAGGCCATCGTGAGCGGATCGAACCATCCGCCTCTGAACCAGCAATAGTCAACGACGGCATTCGCCTCATCCGTGAATATGGCACAGTGACCCTCGGCATCCACCATGTTCGGAACGGGATTCTGGTTCAGCACAAAGCCGTTCTCCATCTTTGTGATGGGGGATTCGGCGTCATTGCTTCTCCACATGAAATTCCTTGTGTTGAAGGAAAACACAGCGTTCACACACTCAGAGGAGATGTTCTTAAAGGAATATTCCATCCCTCCAACCGGAAGTCCTGAATTATCCTCGTCACCGGGAATGAAAGGATTCCATGCGGTGATGTCAACGTCCAATGGAATGTCGTTGTCGCTCAGGGATATATTCGCGAAAGGGAATCTTGCTTTGAAACGCCCCTCGTCAAACCTTGGCAATCCCCATGTCGTTCCGCCTACACCCATGCCACCTTCCCTTCTTCCGAATATCTTGTAGTCAGGCACATTGGCTTCGAGTACTTTCGTTCCGTCAGTCGCTCCGTCAATATGAATCGCCGCGAATGTGCAAGGCTCGTGGAAAAGTTCGGGGTAATGATGAAACGACAGATTTGATATGGCACCGGTTCCTTCGATGCAGAACATTCCGGAACCCAAACCTCCTATCGGGAATGCGATGTGGCTGAGTTCCTCTCCGGCAAATCCTTTGTTGTGCTCTCTTGCAAAACTTGAGCACCCGAGGGTGGCAAGCATTATGGTTGTCAGTATTCTTTTCATATTGAATATGTTAATGTTTTCGGGAAAGCTTCATCACGGTGCCACCGGATGAAGCGAGCCTTACAGTTGTACTGTCATCTTTCTTGACATCCATGACGGATGTTTCGAGATGGTTCGGGTTTGTGTCTGTGTCGTCCGAGTCTTTCAGCAGCTCGAGGGAATATTCCCCGTCTTCCAGAAAATTAAAGCTGATGTCTATCGTCCGTTCGGTAGTGTTGTTGATGCATCCGACGTACCAATCCTTCCCTTTTCTTCTAGCTGTGACGACATATTCAGCCATCTTGGCCTCCAACACTCTGGTTTCGTCCCATACGGTCGGCACATCCTTGAGAAAATCGAATCCCGGCTGGCCCCTGTAGGTCTCCGGATAGTCGCAAACCATGTTCAGATAGCTCTCCAGAACCAGATACATTGCCAGCATGTGGCATCTTGTGCTGGTCACCAGAGGACGGGAGTAATGCACCACATAGTCTTTTTCGGGGACAGAGCGGAATCCTCCGAGATGATAGTCCGCGGGACCGGCCAGAAGTCTTGTGAACGGCATCATTATGTCGTGATCTGCCCCCATCTGCCTCTCATTGTCCCATTTATAGACTTCGTAGTTCAGTGTGCCTTCCCGGGTGAACTCGTTGGGGTATGTTCTGGAGAGTCCGGACGGCTTGCTTGCCCCATGGAATTGTATGAACAGTCTGTGATCGGCGGCTTTGCGGAGAATATTCTCCTGAATGGTAATCATCTCCTGATCATCCCTGTTCATGAAATCCACCATCATGCCTTTCACGCCCCATTCGTTGAATTTTGTGAATATCTCATCGATGTTCTTGTACAATGCCGCCCAGTTCAGCCAAACGTGGATGTCAACGCCGCGAGACCGGGCATATTCGCATATCGCCTTGAAGTCCAGAAGAGGAACAGGTCTGGTAAGGTCCGCGTTCGGCCCGGCGAGGCCGAATCCGGGGCCGTCATCATAGTACCAAGGCATGTCGGCGTAGCCATAGACGGAATGATATTCAAGACCGTTGTCAGCCGCGAAATCTATGTAGTACTTGTTTGTCAGGAAGTTGTTGCCGGGTTGGAATGTCGTGTCGGGGACTTCCGTGTCGTTCCACCATGGAAATGTCGTTTTCCCGGGCTTAAGCCACGAGGTGTCCTCTATCCTGCAAGGCTCGCACAGGCTTGTCAGCACGGTGCTTTCCATCAAAGTTTCGATTCTGTCGCTGATCATGAACACCCTCCACGGGGTTGTGCAGACTGAGTCAAGCATCACGCTGTATTCAGGTTTGTCAAGTCTTGGAGACAGGCGGCTTGTGAGCTTTCCCCCATTCTTGATGAGGTACATCCCGGCATAATCCACAAGATTCGCCTCTGTGACGGCGGCGAATGACCCGTCTTCGAACTCAAGCGTGAGAGGCATGTCTATGAGTTTCCCAGAGTCCAGATTGTCGAGCCTTTTTCTGGTATATGGGCCTTCATGCGAGTTTATGAACCCGGGTACGAACAGCGCGCTTGCCATCGGATTCCCTTCCGGTCTGATTTCAAGAATCTCGTTCCTTATGTTCAGAGCCTTGTCTCCTTCCCGTTTACCGATGATGTGCCGGAAGGCTACGGCATCGTTGAATGCCTTGACCTGCAGGCGCATGTCGATGCTTTTGTCCGGATTGACCACGGTTATTGTGGCTTCCTTGTACTCACTGCGGACGTGGCTGCGTTTCCCCACAGGAAGTGAATATTCCTCAACGCCTTTTCTTCTGGTCACTTTGCCAAGTTTCGCTTCAGCTCCCAGAGCGGTGTCGTCCATGACGATACTGATCGCAGAGTCTTCGATCAGTGTTTTCCCCTTATGTGTGATCTGGTACTCAAGCTGGCCTTTCACGGTGCGGAATCTGATGCCGATGGAGCCGTCGGGGGAATCCACTCTCACTGATGGCTGCGCTGAAGCCAAAATGGAGAGCATGAGTAGCGATGTGGTCAGGAATAGTCTCATTTTGATGCTTTTAAATCTATGGACATAAGATATGTGTTATAAGGAAGCCACATTGACATTATGAAATACAATGTTGTGCCTTTCTTTGACAGAGGGTGTATGAATGAGCCATACAGCTGGGGCCAGTCCCTGCCGCTGGCCACCTGCACCGGTTCACTCCACGGGCCTTCCACATTGTCGGCGTAGCGCATACTGATTTCATACCTTGTTCCATTGAAGTACAACAGAACCCATTTTTTTAATTCCGGCATGTAACTGAATGACAGCTCACCGACTTTGTCATTGAAAAGCGGTGTGGCCGCGTTTTCCTTGCCTGTGACCCAGCCGAAACCATTCCAGAATTCATATTTGCCGGTGTCCTCAATATCCTTCTCGTTGAATCTGGCCAGATATGGCATACCGTCGCGTCCTGTTTGGGTGGCCATCATATACACTTTCCCGTTGTTTTTGTAATAGCCGCATTGTCCGAAATTACTGTCTCCCGAGAAATTCACCCCATTCACACGATCCCAATCCTTGCCTCCGTCGGTGGATTTGTAAAGACTGGAATAGTTCGTCACCCATCCTGTCCATGTCTTGATGTTCATGTAGTGCACGTAATCCGCATTGCCTGCGTGGATCGCTGCGGTAGGGATTGATGTCCAGTCTCCAGTTCCGGAGGTGTTGTGCGCGCTGAAACAGATCTCCTTCGCCTGGTTCCCTTCCATGACGGCTCCGTTGATGGTCAGTCCATTGCTTAGTTCAGTATCGTTCGAGAGGAGAATCACATTACTCCTCCACGACCCTCCATTCGGACCGGGAGCGGCGTGGTTTGGTTTGAAGTCAGCGCCGTAGGTGTCTCCGAAAAACATTCCGAATTTATTTTCTGACATTTCCCATATAATGCCGAGATCCGTCCCTCCGACATTGAATTTCAAATCGGTCCTGTTGTTCAATGTGTACTTTACGGTTGGGAGACCATCGTGACCGTTGTCTTCCGCTCCTGTGACTCTTGACAGGCATTGAAGGTTTGAGAGTTTGAGGTCTTTTGTCCTGTTCAGGCCCAGGTTGGTGATTCTTACAGACCTACTCTTGCTTGCCTTGCCTTCGGTGTCATAAGCCGTGAATTCCAGAGTCACCTTTTCCGGATCTGTCTCTTTCATCAGATAAACGTAGGTGAACCTGTCCGTCAACAGGGCTTTGCCGTGTTTTGCCGGAAGCTTCCCGTAGTTGGTCTCCTTCACTACTTTAAGGTAGTCCAGATTCTCGAAATTGTTGATTGTCATTTGGATTTCGACAACACCGTCAATAGGAGCGGCCTCATCTTTGGCAAGGTTGATTTGAATTTCACTATTTCCCTCTTCCCGGGTGTCATCCTCTTTGGCGCAGGAGATGAATGTCATGCATGCCGACAGGCTCAGCATGCACAACAAGCGAATGGTCATCAGTCTCATTTCCGGTCATATTAATAATTCTCTAGATCCTGCCAGGTCGGGAATGCGGGGAATTTCGCATGTGGTTCGGCTTGGTACCAGAATGAGGTGGCTGAGATGTCAGAGTGCTGCTGCAGGTATCTTCCGTCGAACCTCCAGCCCAGATCCTGAATGGTGGCTTTGAAGTCTTTCTTGAACCTGACCGGATCCATGATGTGCCACCGGTACAGTCCGAATCTCTCCTGTGAGCGGTAAGTGCCGTCAGGTCTTATCACCTGGCAAAGCCCGGCGTAAGGTGTGCAGAATTCCACGAACCTACCGTTTCTGTCGAAATTGTAGGATCCGCAGAAGTAGTCCTCAAGTCCGGTCGTGCAGATTGTAGGATATTTCTTGTCGCCGTCGATGAAGAATTTCATCTCTCCTTCTCCCCACCAGCCGTTATTGGTGAGTCCCCATGCCATATAGACACCGACATATTGGCCTTGGCCTTTTACTCCGTCAAGCACGGTGAAGTCGGAACTTTCATTATAGCGGGTTCTTCTGAACTGGCAATGGAAATATCCTGCGTCTTCCGGAACATCGGTAAGTGTGTAGTCTATTTGGTAGTAAAGTGTCATGGCGTCTTTCGGATTGATGTTCTCCATGGTTATCTTGCATTTTTTTCTGAAAGGCATCTGCCAGTAGCAGTTGAAGGCACTGCCAGGATTCACGCATACCGGGAGGGAAACCAAAGGGGCATATTCATTCCAACCCATGCAGAAGAAGTCCGAGATTGGGCATTCCACAGAAGGGGTTTCCTCATTGTCCCAATAGATTCGGATGATGCTCCATCTCCATATTCCTGTAGGAGTCATCCAAATGTGCTGGATCGCTCCAGGACCTTCCATCTCCGCGATGGTGACGGTCTCGCCGGAATTGATTATTATGTAAGGGTTGACTTTCCATCCTTCGCCAAGGTCTCTGGCAGCCCAGGACGCGTTGTTGACATTCTTTGTGTTCGGCAGTTCCGGAACAGCCTTGGCTCCCTGGCCTTTGGCTCCGGTGAAATTTTCGGGAGAGATGGATCGGGTCTCCGCATTCGAAAGCCTTGAGAGATTCCCGAGGTTCATGTCCAGTCCGTTGAAGTTCTGCGCCTGCATGGAAAGTGCCATCAGGCTGCAGATTAATGATGTGATGATGTCTGTTGTCTTCATTGTAGTAGATTTTATGTGTGTGTTTGAGGTGTGTATAAATTTGCTAAATCAATTTAACATTGTGATTGCAATTATAATAAGTAGGAAAGTTGGGGGGGGTGTTGTCACTTGCGTTTCCTTGAAGAGGCGCGTTTCACAAGTGATCCCTCGGCTTCCACTTGTTGTGTGAGACTGTCATCCGATTCCAGATGCTCGATAAGTATCTCCACGGCCTTTCTTGCCATTCTTTCGAGTGGTTGGGACACGTAGGTGATCGGAGCGTAGAAGAAATCAAACGCGCTTTCTCCGTCAAAGCAGACTATTCCAAGATCGTCCGGAATATGTATGCCCTTGCTCTGTATGTAGTACAGGCACTTGATGGTGATCGTGTTGGTGGCGAACAGGATGGCATCGACATTGTGCTCCATGAGGCTGTTCATCGCTTTCTCGCAGCTCTTGTCAATGGTGCTCATGTCAACCTGCTTTATGATGATCGAGTCTTTCGCTCCGTTGTCAGCCAAAGCCTGGGAGTAACCATCGATGCGGTCTTTCATGTTCGTGAGATTCGCTCCATAGCCGACGAACCCTATTTTCTTGTAGCCTTGCCTTATGAGATGCTCGGTCGCCTCATAGGACGCTTTCCGGTTGTTGAGACTTACATAGTCTGTCTTTATGCCGGGAATATACCTGTCCAATAACACCAATGGCACATTCCTGTCATGAAGCATCTTGATTGTCTCCTCGGATCCGTCGCATGGCACGACGATCATTCCGCCCACTTCCTTACGCAGCATTTTCTGTGTCAGATCGGCAAGTTTGTCCGCACGTTCGTCAGAGCTGGCGAACAAGGCCATGTAGCCGTATTCCTCTGCAGTGGTCTCGATATTTTTCACGATGTCGGCGAAGAACATGTTGGAGATGTCGGAAACAATCACTCCTATGGTGTGGTTTGTTCCGTCCCGGAGGCTTTTGGCAAACCCGTTCGGCTTGTAATCCAATGCTTTGGCTATGCCACGGATCTTTTCTGCCATAGTGTCGCTCACCCTGTACTGCTTCTGCTTTCCGTTTAAGACAAAGGAGACGAGGGCCGGGGACGCTCCGGCCGCTTTCGCGATGTCTTTGATGGAAATACCCTTTTTTTTGCCTCCCATGTCGCTAAATTGTTTTTGCAAAGTTATACAAAATTTATCAGAAACAAAATCAACTTTTACAAAAAACGATGCAAATATTTTTGAATTTTCTTTGAAATCTAATTTCTAATTACTTACTTTGCGTTGTGATTTGAGGATTGTGTAGTAATTATTGACACTAAAATTACAGTGGATAACTGTCATTCAAAGGGGATTACCCCTTATTATTTGTATTATTTTGCTAAATTAATTTAGCATATTTGTAAATCAAATTAAGAGTCACTTTATGGAACATTTGCGCAAGGCGGAAATGAAGAGAAACGGCAGAGGGCGCTCTTTGCCGGGAGTACTTCTCGCTTTTTTGTTGTTTGCCACCGCTTGGCAGGCTTATGCCCAGAAAACAACATTCAAAGTGTCCGGAACCGTTCTGGACGCTCAGACGAAAGAACCTGTGATCGGAGCCGGAGTCATGATGAAGGCCTCTAATCTGGGAACCGTGACAGACATTGACGGCAATTATGTCCTCACCGTCAATGATCCCAAAGGAGTCCTTGTCGTCTCGGCGGTGGGGTATAGGAATGTAGAGATGAACATAAACAACAGAGCCGTCATCAACATCCTCATGGAGAGTGATATGGAATCTTTGCAGGATGCCGTTGTGATTGGCTATGGCTCTCAAAAGAAGGCCACGATCACAGGCTCTCTCACGCAGGTGGATGTCAAGCTTCTGGAGCAGTCCGCCGCTCCATCGCTTTCCAATTCGTTGGGAGGGGCCATGCCCGGAATCATCACCCGCCAGAGCAGCGGTGAGCCTGGGTACGATGGTGCGACTATCCTTATACGTGGCATGGGCTCATGGGTGAACTCGTCACCGCTGGTTCTTGTCGATGGTGTGGAACGGGACATAAACCTTATCAACACGGACGAGATAGCGTCATTCTCCATCCTCAAGGACGCTTCCGCTACCGCTGTGTACGGAATGCGCGGAGCGAACGGTGTCATTCTGATCTCCACGAAGAAAGGTGTGGTCGGAAGGCCTAAGGTGTCATTCCGCATGGAAGCCACCCAGCTTCATGGACTTCGTTTCCCTGACTACATCAAAGGCTACGAGTTCGCGAACTTGATGAACGAGGCCTGCACAGTCGGCGGCACTGCCTTGCCATGGTCTGACGAGGAAGTGGAGAAGTTCCGCGACGGTTCTGATCCGTACAATTATCCAAGCGTGGACTGGACCAATGAGACATTGAAGAAGAATGCGTTCCAGACAATGAACACGCTTTCCGTCACAGGAGGTAATGAGACTGTCAGGTATTATGTAAGCGTCGGGTTCACGTCACAGAGTGGCCTTTTCAAAGAAGATCCTGCCTATGACTACAGGACCAATTCCCTTTCCCAGAGATATAATTTCCGTTCGAATGTGGACATAAACCTGACGAAGGACTTCTCGTTGTCACTGGGACTTGCCGAGATCATTGAGGACAGAACCTACCCGGGAACCCCGGCTGCGACCATATTCAACGCCCTGAGGGTCTGCTCCCCGATTTCTTTCCCGGTGAGGAACCCAGATGGAACATTCGGCGGAGGAAACACTTCCTACGAATGGATCAGCCCTTATGTGTATGCCACGAACAGTGGCTATTCAAAGCAGTTTCGTACCACCACACAAGGCACGGTGGGAGCCAAATGGGACTTGTCCACTTTGATCACTCCCGGTCTTCAGTTGGAGGGTAATTTCTCTTTCGACCATTTTTATATTAATGAAGCCACCCGCAACAAGCAGCCTCTTATCAAGAAATATCTCGGTGTCGATCCAAACACAGGCGAGGACCGGTACACCTTGATCAAGGAAGAGACTGCGATGGGGTACAGGATCGCGTCTTCCGGTTCCAACAGGGCTTATTATTACGATCTCAGGTTGAACTATAACAGAACGTTCAACAATCATAATGTCGGTGCGATGGCCATGTTCAACCGCCGTGACTATAAGGATCTCACCGCCAGAACCTCCACCCTGAACCTTCCTTACAGACGTCAAGGCTGGGCAGGACGAATAACTTACAATTATGCGCAGAGATACTTGTTCGAGTGGAACTTTGGTCTTAACGGATCAGAGAATTTCGCCCGTGGGAAACGTTACGGATTCTTCCCGGCATGGTCCGCCGGATGGGTCCCATCAGAAGAGAACTTTTGGAACATCAGGTGGATCAACCATTTGAAGATCAGGGGTTCATACGGTCTTGTCGGGAATGATGCCTCCGGTTCGGCAGGACGTTTCTTTTACATGTCGACCGTGAACAAGACCGCCAACGGCTATCTCTTCGGAGATTCGCAGAACCTCTATAACGGAATGGCTGAGTTGCAGATGGGCGCCTCAAACGCCACGTGGGAAGTATCGCACAAGACGGATCTTGGTTTGGATCTGGAATTGTTCGACAGGAAGATTCGCCTTTCCGCTGACTGGTTTTACGAATATAGAGACCAGATACTCCTGAAAAGGCAGCAGATTCCGGACATCATGGGGGCGGCATGGGGAGATACTCCATGGGCCAATCTCGGTATAATGGAGAACCGTGGTGTGGATGGACAGATCGAATTCACAAACACGACCAGCCACGGCTTTTTCTATTCAGTGAGAGGTAATATCACCTACGCCAAGAACAAGATCATCGAGGATGACACGGCGAGAGCTTTGTTTGACTACCAGAACACAAGGGGACATTCCACAGGCTTGGCCCTTGGCTATGTGGCTGAAGGTCTGTTCCAATCCCAGGAGGAGATTGACAACAGCCCTAAGCAGGAGTTGGGATCGTACACCGTCGGAGACATAAAATACAAGGATCTAAATGGTGATGGTGTCATCAACGCCTACGACCGCACATGGATAGGTTATCCAAGAGAGCCGAGGTTCATGTTCGGATTCGGCTTCACATTCGCTTACAAGGGTTTTGACCTGTCCATGAATTTCACCGGAGCGGCGCAGACCAGCCTGTTCGTCGATTCCGCGAGCATGTGGCCGTTCGCGTTGGATTATCCGGGGTACAATGTCTTGCGTGAATATTACGACAACCGGTTCATCCCGGGAGCGGACAATACCAATGCCAAATATCCGGTCGTGCACAACGGTACCTCATCCAACAACTATCAGATAAACACGTTATACCAACACGACGCATCGTATCTGAAGCTCAAGACCGCCGAATTCGGGTACTCGCTCGACAAGAATCTGGTGTCAAGGATGGGTCTTGAGTCAATCCGCCTGTTCGTGAACGGAAACAATCTTCTATGTTTTGATGGAATTAAAATCGTTGACCCTGAGTCTAATAACCTTGCCAACAGCACTTATCCGACCCAAAGGGCGATGACAATAGGTGTTCAAGTCGGCTTTTAATTATTGATTGATTATGAAAAAGATAGGTAATATATTCATTGGACTGCTTTTACTGGCGGGATTTGCCTCGTGCGAGGATTTCCTGGACATGGCTCCGGATGAGAATCTCACGATCGAGGATGTGTTCTCCAACAGAATCTACACAAGGGATTTTCTCACGCACATATATTCATGGACTCCGACAGAGGCTAATATGGCTGACGACGGAGGGGCGTGGAGAAACCCATATACCGCCGGCTGCGATGAGATGGAATGCGCCTACGGTGGAGCCTATGCCCACCAGATTAACAATGGCGGCTGGAATCCCAATGACATCTCAAGAACTCAGGTCTGGTCGGAGTCTTACATGGCTTTGAGAAAGGTAAACATGTTTCTGGAAAATGTTGATAAGTGTCCGGCGGCCGAGGAGGAGGTCCGTCGTTGGAAAGGCGAGGCGTATTTCCTCAGGGCGTGGTATCATTTTCTCGTGTTCAGGGCATACGGTGCGATTCCGATTGTTGACCATGCCTTTGACATCAACGAAGACATATTGTCAGTAAGAAGGTCCACGGCTGATGCGGTGGCTCAGTTCATCGCTGATGACTGCGACATGGCGGCAGAATACCTTTATGATACGGACAAATGGTCCTCAACCGACACAGGACGCGCAACGAGGCTTTCGGCCAAAGGCCTGAAGTCAAGGGTGCTTCTCTACATCGCTTCTCCGCTTTACAACGGGGATGAACTTTTCGCCGAATTGAAGGATCCTGTTGACGGGACACCGTTGATCTCACAAACTTATGACAAGGAAAAATGGAAGGCAGCCGCGGACGCGGCGTTGGATTGCATCAGCACAGCTGAACAGAGCGGAAGGGAACTTTACAATGAGAAACCTGAAGATCCGGTTTTGAACTACCAGAACATATTCAATGACAATTGGAACGACGAGATTCTGTGGGCGAAGAACATCGGCACTTACGATCACTGGCTCAACTGTTCTGATCCTGTGTCTTTCGGTTGTTTTTCGATTCTGGATCCTACGCAGGAAATGGTTGACGCTTATGAGATGGAGGATGGCTCAACTCCTATCACTGGCTACACCAACGATGGACTTGTCCCTGTGATAAACAAAGAGTCTGGATACGTTGAGAGCGGGTTCGCCGAAGATGAGTTCGAAGGGCGTTGGCAAAAGGGTGTGTCGAACATGTACACTCATCGTGAGCCTCGTTTCTACGCTTCCATAAACTTCGCCGGTGCGATTTGGAAGACAACACGTGAGTCCAACTGGACCAAACCGCATGTCAACGAATTTTGGTTCAGGGGAATAGATGGAAAGAACAATGCAGGATCGGACTATTGCAAGACAGGGTATCTGATGAAGAAGCTTCACTATCCTACCAGAATACCTTGGCAATACACTCCTAACATGATGTGGGTTTACATCCGTCTCGGAGAAATCTATCTTAACGCGGCGGAAGCCATCAATGAATATTATGGTCCGGCCGACGCTTACAAGTACGTGAACGCGATCAGAAACAGGGCCGGATTGCCGGATCTTCCTGAAGGACTGTCCGCTGATCAGATGCGGGAGAGGATCAAGCATGAGCGGAGAATAGAGCTTGCCTTTGAGGTTCACAGGTTCTTTGATGTCAGAAGATGGCTCGAAGGCCCGCAGACTCAGGGCGTCCCGATTCACTCGATGAATATTTGGGAAGGCGAGAATATGCAGGATCCTGCTTTCTACAAAAGGAGGAAGGTCGAGGACAGGGTGTTCGAGTCCCCTAAACATTATTTCTTTCCTATAGAACAGGCTGAGATTGACAAGCATGAGAAGAGAGAGCTTGTGCAGAATCTTGGGTGGACGACATTGAATTAGAAAAATAACATAAAAAAAATCATGATGAGTATGAAAACGAATTATCCAAAAATCGGGATCAGGCCGATCATAGACGGTCGCAGAGGCGGCATCAGGGAATCGTTGGAGGACATGACGATGGGCATGGCCAGACGTGTCGCCGAACTTTATACTGAAAAATTGAGGTACAGCGACGGGACACCTGTGCAATGTGTGATCGCTGACACGACGATCGGAGGAGTCGCCGAAGCCGCCGCGGCGACCGAGAAATTCAAGAGCGACAACGTCGGAGCGGTCATCTCTGTGACACCTTGCTGGTGCTACGGGGCCGAGACCATAGACATGGATCCTCTCATGCCGAAGGCGATTTGGGGATTCAACGGAACGGAGAGGCCGGGTGCGGTCTATCTTGCCTGCGCTTTGGCCGCCCACAACCAGAAAGGACTTCCTTCTTTTGGAATATATGGACATGACGTGCAGGATGTCACCGACAGCGGGATCACCCCGGACGTGGAGGAGAAACTTTTAAGATGGGCCAGAGCCGCTGTCGCCGTGATGCAGATGCGTGGCAAATCGTACCTTGCCATAGGTTCGGTGTCGATGGGAATCGCTGGCTCGACAGTCAATCCGGACTTCTTCCAGGAATACCTTGGAATGAGAAATGAATACGTGGACTGCTCCGAGATCCAAAGAAGAATCGAGCTTGGAATCTATGACAAGGGAGAATTTGCCAAGGCAAAGGAATGGGTAGAGAAAAATTGCAAGTCACACGAAGGAAAGGACCTTAATCCGGAGCACCTGTGCTACCCGAGGGAAAAACTTGACGAGGTCTGGGACTATGTCACAAAGATGGTGATGATCTTCAGGGATCTCATGTATGGCAACCCTGAACTGACCCGCATGGGATTCGAGGAGGAAGCCGCCGGGCATAATGCGATCACGGGCGGATTCCAAGGGCAGCGCCAATGGACTGACTTCAAACCGGACGGAGATTTTGCGGAGGCTCTTCTTAATTCTTCCTTTGACTGGAACGGAATTCGGGAGCCGATCACATTCGCCACGGAGGATGATTCGCTTAACGCCGCCACCATGTTGTTCCTGCATCTTCTTACGAACAGGGCGCAGATCTTCGCGGATGTAAGAACCTATTGGTCTCCTGAGGCTTACAAGCGTGTCACGGGAAAGACTCTGACAGGTGACGCCGCTCCGGGATTCATCTATCTGATCAACTCGGGTTCATGCGCCCTTGACGCTACCGGCCAGATGACAGACGAGAACGGGAAGCCTGAGATGAAACATTTCTGGGAGATGAGTCAGGAGGATGTGGACAAATGTCTGGACAACACAACTTGGTATCCTTCCGGAAGAGAGTACATGAGAGGAGGCGGGTTCTCCTCCCAGTTCCTGACAAAAGGCGGAATGCCTGTGACCATGTGCCGCCTGAATCTCATAAAGGAACTCGGACCGGTCCTTCAGATAGCTGAGGGTTGGACTGTGGACATCGACCCTGAGGCCTTCAAGATCATCACCAAGCGTACCGATCCGACCTGGCCGTCCACTTTCTTCACTCCAAGGTTGACCGGCGAAGGCGCGTTCAAGGATGTATGGACTGTCATGAACAAGTGGGGAGCCAACCATGGTGCCATCAGCTACGGACATGTTGGTGCGGACATGATCACGCTTGCCTCGATGTTGAGGATCCCTGTCTGCATGCATAATGTGGATACGGACAAGATATACCGTCCTTCGGCGTGGGATGCCTTTGGAATGGAGACAGAAACCGCTGACTTCCGCGCATGTCAGGCCTATGGCCCTCTTTACAAGTAACAGAATATGAACAGAATTACATTTGGGGCGATGGCCGTCGCCATGATGTGCGGCTGTTGCTGTTGTGACAAAGAATATAAGATGGGAACTTACGGTTATGATCTGGCGTTCTTCACCAGACATGAGATTTCTACTGTGGAACTGGAAAGCGTGGACGGCAGGTCTCGGCTGCTTATTGTCCCCGCGTATCAAGGAAGGGTGATGACATCTACCGCAGACGGATTGGATGGCAAGAGTTATGGCTGGATAAACTATAAATTTATAGAGGCTGGCAAGGTAAGTCCTCAGTTTAATCCTTTTGGAGGGGAGGAACGATTCTGGATCGGTCCGGAAGGAGGGCCTTTCTCGTATTACTTCAAAAGGGGAAACGAGCAGGTTTACGAGAACTGGAAAGTTCCGGCTCCGATTGACACGGACACCTATGACATTGAGGAACAATCGGGATCGAATGTGGTGTTCGTCAAGGACTTCAATGTGAGAAACGCCTCGGATGTTGAATTCGCGATGGGAGTGCGCAGAACCATCTCAATGTTGGACAAGAGTGGTCTGGAAACTTTGTTGGGTGTGGAGATCCCGGACGGGTTGAACACGATAGTTTACAAGACAGAGAACGTGATACGCAACAACGGTGATTTCACATGGACGAAAGAGACCGGAATGCCGTCAGTCTGGCTGCTGTCCACATTCAATCCTACACCTACTACCACGGTGTTCATTCCTTATGAAAAAAGCTTCGGTGGGAAAAAAGTGAATGATGAATATTTCGGGAAAGTCCCGGCTGACCGTCTGGTCCTTGAAGACGGCGTGGCGTATTTCAAGATCGACGGGGAATACAGGGCCAAGATCGGACTTCCGGAAGGCAGCGCCAAAGACATCTGCGGAAGTTATGATTCCAAGGCCGGGGTATTGAATATCCTGAAATACACTGTACCTGAGGGTCATGCTGACTATGTGAACGGCCAATGGGGCGAACAGGAGAATCCTTTCTCCGGAGATGTCATCAATTCCTACAACGACGGGCCTACTGAGACCGGATTCGTTCAGGGGCCGTTCTATGAGGTCGAGACATCTTCTCCGGCGGCGAATTTGGCTCCCGGCGAGTCTCTGACCCATGTTCAATATACCATTCACATCGAGGGAACGCATGATCGTCTGTCCGCCATCGCGAAGAAAGTGTTCGGGGTGGATCTGGACGTGGTCGCGAACAAATTCTCTAAATAAACGCGGGCAATGGAAAACAATAACAGGTTGGTACCTAAAGGTATTGTCTGGCCTTTCATATTGCTGACAACCTTGTTCTTCGCATGGGCCGTGCCGAACAATCTGACCGACACGATGCTGGCTGTCTTCAAGCGGATCATGAGCTTTTCCGACTCGAAGACAGCGTGGATCCAGGTCGTATGCTATCTGCTGGGCTACGGATGCTTTGCCGTTCCCGGGGCTATATTCATAAAGAAATATTCCTACAAGTCCGGGGTCATGCTTGGACTGGGATTGTATGCCTTGGGGACATTTATGTTCTATCCTTCCTCAAAGGTGGCTGTCGCCAACAATGAGATCGGCTACATTATGTTTCTTGCCGCCATTCTGGTCTTGTTCGCGGGATTGTCTATTCTGGAGACATCCACGAACTCCTATGTCTGCGCGATAGGGCCGGAGGAGACCGCCACAAGGCGACTTAATTTCGCCCAGTCGTTCAATCCTTTCGGAGCGATAACCGGTGTGGTCCTTTCGCAGATTTTCATCCTGTCCCGGCTTAACACCTTGACGGCCGCGGAAAGGGCTGCGATGTCCGACGCCGACTTGGCTGCCGTTCAGGCAGCCGAGCTCAATTCGGTCACCAACACGTATGTCATCCTTGGATGTGTGATGCTGGTGATTCTGTTGGCCATAGCGCTGACAAGAATGCCGAATCTGAAAGAAGGAGGCTCTCTTGACTTCAAAGCTTCGGTCAAACGGCTTGTCAAAAACAAGAACTATGTTTGGGGCGTGGTCGCACAGTTCTTTGACATCGGAGCGCAGATCGCTGTATGGTCTTATGTGATAAGGTATGCCATGCACAACCTTCATTTCGACACGATCATTTCGTCTCTGGGCGCAAATGCCTCCTCCGCCCAGATCATAGAGGCTTTGAGGAATGTGGAACCAGTGGCGAAAGGCTTTTACGCCGTGTGCGAGACCTTAGGACTTGACGCTCTTCTCCCGAGAACCGCGGAGCAGGCGGGCGCGACATATTACATCATGTCGTTGATCCTGTTTGTGGTGTCCCGTTTTGTGTGCACATGGCTTATGAAGTGGTTCCAGCCGAGGAAGATGCTCGCTACTGTCGCCGCCTTGGGCGTCCTGTGCTGCCTTGGAACCGTGTTCGGGACCGGATTCTTCGGAGTGTATTGCCTTATGGGGATTTCGGGATGCCTTTCGTTGATGTTCCCTACAATCTATGGATTCGGAATCCGCGGACTTGGAGAGGACACGAAGCTGGGTGGTTCCGGAATGGTCATGGCCATTGCCGGAGCGTCGGTTCTGACCCAGATAGAAGGCATTCTTTCGGATCAGTCCGGCAGCATAGCCACAGCTTACATCGTTCCGGCCATCGCATTCGCCGTGATCCTGTATTATGCGGCGGTGTTCTGTAAGAAACAAGAAAAACTGATGACAGATGGACAATAAGAAATACGTCATAGGGGTTGACTATGGAACAGACTCTTGTCGGGCTATCCTTGTGGATGCCGCTGATGGAAGATGTCTTGCGGAGTCTTCTTGTGAATATCCAAGATGGGCGGCCGGTAAATATTGCGATCCGGCGAAAGACATGTACAGGCAGCATCCGGACGACTATATTGAATCATTCAAAAGTGTGATCTCGGGAGTGGCGTCAAAGGTCGGGAAAGACGTGATGGAAAATGTCAAGGGACTTTCTTTTGACACCACCGCCAGCACACCGGTATTGGTTGACGCTGAAGGGACTCCGCTTTCGTTGTTGCCGGAATTCCGTGAAGAGCCTGACGCGATGTTTGTTCTGTGGAAAGATCACACGGCCAGAAAGGAGGCCGATGAGATCAACGCCCTATCGAAGCGGTGCGAGGTTGACTATACCGCATATTCAGGAGGAATATATTCATCGGAATGGGCTTGGTCAAAGGTGCTCCATATTCTGAGGACAAACAAGAAAGTCGCTTCGGCCGCATGTTCCTGGAGCGAGCATTGTGATTGGATGCCGGCCTGGGTTGTCGGAGACACCGCGCCTGAAAGAATCAAGAGGAGCCGTTGCGCGGCGGGGCACAAGGCCATGTGGAACGCGAAGTGGAATGGCTTCCCGTCTGAAAGTTTTCTGAATATGCTTGATCCTGCGCTTGGCAGGATGCGGAATGTTTTGGGGCAGGATACTTTCACCTCAGATGTCTGTGTCGGAATCATAAGAGCTGACCTTGCCGTTGAGCTGGGACTGCCTGTGACCGTGAAGGTTGGTGTCGGTTCGATTGACGCGCATGTCGGTGCGGTCGGCGCTTCGATCTCTCCTGACACCCTCGTCCGGATCATGGGGACCTCTACCTGCGACATCCTTGTGTGCCGTCCGGAGGAAATCGGTGACAGGTGCCTGAAAGGAATCTGTGGTCAGGTTGACGGCTCCGTTCTCCCTGGTTTTGTCGGATTCGAGGCCGGACAGGCCGCGTTCGGTGACATTTACGCCTGGTTCCGGAGACTTCTGCTGTGGCCTGTGGAGAAAATGCTGCCGGAGAAAGCCGAAGAACTGAAATCGGCCATGTTGCCAATGCTGGAGAAAGAGGCCATGAAGATCAATGATTCAGAATCTTCTGTACTTGCTTTGGACTGGATGAACGGGCGACGCACTCCGGACTCTGACCAAAATGTCAAAGGCGCGATAGCTGGACTCACTCTCGGGACAACCGCACCGATGGTCTATAAGGCATTGATAGAGGCTACCGCATTTGGCTCCAAGGCCATAATCGAAAGATTCGCTTCTGAAGGAATCGCGATTAGATCGGTAAGAGCCATCGGAGGGATCTCGCAGAAATCCGCTTTTGTGATGCAGACATTGTCGGATGTGTTGGGAATGCCTATTACCGTTGTGTCTTGTGATCAGGCCTGTGCTTTGGGAGCCGCTATGTTCGCCGCCACAGCCTCTGGAATATACCCGGATGTGGCAAGTGCGCAGCGGGCCATGAAGGCACCGGAAGGGCGCCGGTATGAGCCGGACATGGATCGCAACAGATTCTATCAGAGTGTTTATGAGAAGCGTTACACGGCTCTGGGACGATTCGCTGACGCTGACTCCAGATAATTTTCTAAAAAGATCTATAAATGAAAAAAGTTTACGAATATATGCTTCCGGCGGTGATGCTTGCTGTTTTCGCCGCTTGTTCAGATAACAATAATGATTCAGACCTCGTCGCGGACTATCAGGAAGTGGCGTTTGACGCTTCCGTGGCTCATGAGGGGTTGGATCTTGGTTGGAAAGAGGGCGACGCTGTCTCTGTCTTCGACGGCAAGGCGAACCATAAGTTCACGGCCGTCGGGTCTGGCGATGTGGTGAGGCTTTCGGGAACCGCGAATGTGAAGGCTGCGGCCTACATGGGACTTAGGCCTTACCACGAAGGTTTGTCCAGATATGGCGGAAAAGTCAATGTTGAGATTCCGTCTTCCCAAGTGGCGGTCAAAGACGGGATCAATGTCGATTATCTGTTGATGGCTGGATATTCAAAAGCACCTGTGTCAGAGATGGATTTCAAACTGATGCCGGCTATCATGAAACTTGACATTTCCGCTGAGGGCTACAACGTCGTGTCTGTCCAGATTTCAGCCAAGGGAGAGGAAGTCATTTCAGGAGACTGCTCGATAGGGCTTTTCCCAGAGCCTGAGATCAGCGCCAGACCGGAAGGTTCGTCCAAAGTGACTTTGACAGGAGAGAACTTGTCCGGCGTGTACTACGTGGCGACTATCCCTCAGAAGTTGTCCGAAGGGCTTGTTGTCAGCATATCCGATGAGAATGACGCAAGGTGTGAGATCTCGGTTCCTGCGATGGAAACCAAACCCGGTGAGATCGTGGAACTTGAGAAAATGACAGGACTTGAACTGAAAGAGGCTGTGAATCCAGATCCTACTTCAGTTTCCGGAGCCGTCATCCTTAAGGCTTCTTTCTCGGAAGCTGATTTCAACATCCTTTCCGATCCAAGTTTCGAAGACTATCCGGACATGGCCATAGGTGCGAGGTCAAGTTGGAAAGGCATCAATCCAGCTGTGGCAAGAATCGCCGGGCATACCGGTTCCTATGGGTGGAGATTGGACAATGCCATCCCTGGCGTGTGGATGGAGCTTTACACCCAGTGCGTCGGATTCAGAAAGAATACTGATTACGTCTATTCAATGTACGGAATGGCCGGGACACCGCACGCCTATAACGGGGTCCGTCTTTTCCCTGCCAACATCGGGATTGAACGAGGAGGTGTCGGCCCGAATTCATGGTCAGACTATGAGGAGGACACGCAGTGGGTCTATGTGGATAAGGAATTCAACACAGGCACTAATTTCTATGGAGACATCTTTGCCGGATTATGGGGAGATGCCGGGGCATTCATCTCTGTGGATGATGTCAGGGTTATTCCTAAGGGCTACGATAAAAAGTCAATGGCGACACTATCGGTCGATCACGTCGCGTCCGTCAGCAACGCCACATTCGACGAGGTCAAGTCTTTCGGAAAGGTAGTCGCATGGAAATGCGCTGACGGCAAGATCGCGTTCTGTTTCTCCAATCCTGTCATAAATGGCGTGAAGTACAGCACTGCTGTCGCTTACACGGAGAATGATTCCTTTGACGGGAATATGACGATTTCCAAATTCATAAAGAGCAAAGGACGCATAAACGAAATCTCCTCCTTGGCAGCTGGTGAGTTGTCCATTGTCCCGGATGCCGTGTTCCGCGACTCGGAGAAACTGTACATGCACTATTTCGCGACAACGGAGGAGACAAGTGTGGACGGTTGGAAGACATCCCGTACAGGATTCCTTGTTTCGGCGGACGATGGCAAGACCTGGTCTTCCTGCGGGGATGCTTTCTGGACGGCAAACGGTAAGTTCGCGCAAGCCGGAGTCGCGCGCAAGGATGGCTACACATACATTGTTGGATCAGAGCCGGGAAGGTCAAACGATTGGTATAAGAACTTTTTTGTCGCCAGAGCCTCTGACGGAAAGGATTTCACCTCGCCGTTGTCTTATGAGTATTGGACCGGCAATGAATATGAGGCCGTGGAAGAATCTTCGGTAGGAGGTGACGCCCTGATCACGGTCGGGGATATTTCGGAACCGTCTCTGGTCTGGAATGCCAAGTTTGGAAGATGGATGCTCATCTACCGTTCCAATAAGCATTGTGGTTTGGTTTACAGGGATTCGGACTCTCCGGAAGGCTTCTGGTCTGGAGAGAAGATCCTCACAGACGATGACAAGACCGGAATCCTCACCGCACCTGAAGTCCTTGGCGTGGATGAAGATGGCAACATCCTGATCTTGGCGACAAGACTATAGATGTTTGTTTTGGTTGAGGTTGGCCGAAAAGAAACTTTTTGGCCAACCTTTAGAATATAACCATGTCACGATTGTTTTGTTTTCTCACCTTCGTGTCTCTTTTGTTTTCCGAGGGCTGCGCCATGTTTTCCATAAGACGTGCGGTGTCTCCTTTGGATGATGTAAGAATAGTTTGGGACGGAGGGACGGAAAGAAAAATCAAGGAGAGTGGCACCTATGCCAGGATCATACGGTGCTCGGACGGCCGCTTTTGGATGGCGTTCGAGGATCTGCATGGTAATGTGGCAGTGTCTTATAGCTATAACTGTCATGCTTGGAGTGAGGATAGGGTAGTATTTCCACGTAAATTTGAATCAGGTACATTGGTGAATGCGGCAAATGCGGAAATCATTGCCTTGGATAATGGCATTCTTGTCTGTGGTGCGAACTATAGACCTGTCTCGCAAGGGTTGGCTTCATATTCAATAGCGGTCAGCCGCAGTCTTGACAATGGCTTTACTTGGGAACCGCCACGTGTCCTGTATGAGGCCGGGACTTTTTTCAAGGACGGCTGCTGGGAACCTTCCTTTCTGCGGCTGCCCGACGGTACACTGCAATTGTATTTCGCGAACGAATCTCCATACCGGGAATCGGACGAGCAGGAAATCTCTCTTCTGGAGTCAAAGGATAATGGTGGCACATGGACCGCAATACCGCGGACAGTCTCATTTCGGAAGAACCATCGTGATGGTATGCCTGTGGCTGAGATATTCGGCAATGACATTGTTCTGGTCATCGAAGACAATTATGACGGTGATTTCAAACCATATACGGTAAGAACGTCTCTGTCTGACAATTGGAATATTCCCGTGTGTGGGAACTCGCCGGAAAGAAACAAGGCTTTGGTGGATGATGTCCCTGATTCCGCTTATATGGGTGCGCCTTATTTGCTCAAACTGCCAAGCGGTGAGGCTGTGGTCAGTTATCAGACAAATGAAAAACGTGGCCGTGACCGGGAGTTGTCCAGCATGGAAGTCGCCATTGGTGATTCCTGCGCCAGAAATTTCACGAAACGTTCCCGTCCATTCGATATCCCTGAAAACAGAAGCGGGAAATGGAACTCTCTTATGCTTCTGAATGATAGTACTATACTGGCTGTTTGCTCTTCTGATCGGGACGGTAATCCTGCCATTTGGGTCAAGGAAGGACGTATCTTGAGAAATCATTTCGATTGAAAGTTGAATAAAAACGGATTTTCTTCAAAAACAGGATTATCTTTGCCGATTGGAAATCACCAACCTGACTACAGATAATGCTTGGAAGAATCATATCCGTACCTCTCGCCTTGATTTTGGCTCTGCCGGCTGGCTCGCAGAACCTGTCAGACGGTTCGGCTCAGTCAAGTCCGCTCCCCTATTGGCAGACGGGGCGTCACGCATCCTCTTTGTCAGACAGTTCATCCTTGTCCCCGGCGGCCGCTCGGGCATATTCACAAATGCCTCAAAACAGCCGCGTAGGTGTCGGGTTCCCGAGGACGCGGCTGGGGCGGGTGGTGGTCATAAGCGCTCCGCTGATCGCGGAAGGGCTGGTGGCCAAGAAATTGGACGGACGGTTCCGGGGATTGAGGAACGATTATATTCCTGATTTCAAGAAGAGCGCAGATGACTACCTGCAATATTCCCCGCTCGCGGTGATGGTCGGACTGAAAGCGCTTGGGGTGGAAAGCCGCAGCTCGTGGGAGAGAATGGCGGTCTCGGACGCTATTTCCGCCGTTCTGACGGCGGGCATCGTCGGCACGCTGAAGAACACCACCAACGTCACCAGACCGGATGGTTCAGATGACAGATCCTTCCCTTCGGGACACACCGCCACGGCGTTCATGACCGCCACAATGCTTACCAAGGAATATGGCAGTGTGAGTCCATGGATCGGTGTCGGGGCCTATTCCGTGGCCGCCGCGACCGGGCTTATGCGTGTCGCGAACAACAAGCATTGGCTCAGCGATGTGCTGACGGGAGCTGGGGTCGGAATCCTCGCCACGGAGGTCGGGTACTGGATCATCGACTTGATATTCAAGGATAAAGGTTTGTCTGCCACTTATGCCGACTATCCCGATGATGTAAGTCCGAGTACTTCTTTCCTGGGGCTTTATCTCGGGGTGAATCTGCCGCTTAGTGATTACGATATAGACGAGACCAACGAGTTCCGGACTTCCACCGGAAGCACCGCCGGCCTTGAGGGGGCTTGGTTTCCTTGGCGGCATTTCGGGATCGGGGGACGCTTCACGGCTACCAACACGTTGATATTCACAGATGACGATGAGGCGAAAAACTCTTTTGATGCCGTCTCTTTCTCTGGAGGAGGCTACTTCTCCCTTCCATTGTCTTCCTTCTGGTCAGCCGGAGCAAAACTGCTCGGCGGCTATGTCCGCTATCCGAAACTGAGCCTTGCCGGCAAGACAGTGCCCTCAGCCGGAGGTTTCACCTTCGGCACCGGCATGTCTTTGTCCTTCAAGGTCAATTCCTCTTACGGAATGAGACTTTTCCTGGACTACAACCTTCTCCCGCCCCACAGCAAATCTTCTAATGAATATATGAATATGCTCACGCTCGGCACCTCCTTCGTTGTCCTGCTGTGATCCCCGCCGGCATCGGACCTTGAACTCACCACGTCGGTCACTGAGCCTGTCGAAGTGACCACCTTTCTCGGCCGGAGTCGTCATCGGGGCATCAAGATAGACACTGATGTACTCGGCGTCAATGCAGCCTACACGGTTCTCCTTCTCACAGTAGTTGATCATCTTCTCCCAGGCGCCGGAATGATCTACACCCTTGTAGTCTCCGGTCAACGCTTCAGAAAAATGAAAAATGTACGGCGGAAATTTGGTCAACTGAAAAAAGTGTCAAAGACAGGATTTTAATTTTGTTTGCTGTAAATATAGTACTTTCCTTTTGAAAAGGAAAGTCTCTTTTTTACTGCCGTACTCTTGACACAGCCGCTACAACCAAGACGGATGCGGCTGGCTATTGCAGCAGCCACTTCCCGCCGCAAAAAATACAAGGCATACGAATGGGGTAATACTTGGAAAGGCTATTGGCGCATAGCTGACAGTTATATACTGTACAGGTCAATAACAAATGAGAACCTGCACAAGGCAGGATATGCTACTTTAATGGGTGAATATCTCGAATGGTATCCAAAATAGGAACCGCCGTATGCGGAACTGCATGAACGGTGGTGTGAGAGGTCGGAAAACGAAAGTAGGAGAAAAACTACTTCGTTTTCCTCCTACTCGATTTTCTCCTATTTTCCGGTCAGGGAGCGGATAAGATTAATCTCTTCCTGGCTGTAAGGAGTGCCGTCGCTGCGGTAGATGTCGTGGAACCATACCGGCGGCTCCTCCAAATCGGGAAGCGGTTCGTCCCAGGCGAAGATGGTGTTGGTCTTGCCGGCGACGAAGCCCCAGTTTATGGCTGCCACATTGTTGGCCTTGAGTACCGGCATGGTGTTCTGGAACGTGCAGTTCTTGGTTCTGGCCATATACTCTGTGCAGACCAGCGGCCGTCCATAGCGTTTGAGGGTGTCGATAGCCTCCTGCTGGGTTTCCGGACCGCTGTAGCAGTGGTAGGAAATCACATCGGAATTGGCAAGCTGGAATTCGTTGAGTTCCTTCAGGGTGTTTTCCCATACTCCGGAGGTCAGCGGCTGGGAAGGTCTCACCTCCTGCGCCCATCCGAAGGCCTTCTTCAGGAGCGGGAGACTGGCGGATTTGTACTTGGAGTTGCCAGGTTCGTTGTAGAGATCCCAAAGGAGAATGCGCTCGTCTTCGGCAAATGTGCCGAGAATATCCTTTACATAGGTCTCAAGGGTAGGGTAGAGGCTCAGGGTGTCGGCACGGAGAGCGTCAGACGGGTCACGTACCCATCCCGAATTGTGTATGCCCGGCTTGGGCTCAGGCTGTACCCCGTAGGCGGACTCTGCGTTCCAGCAGTCGTCGAAGAAGACGAAGAGCGGGCGTATGGAATGGGCTTCGCATATGCCTAGGAAGTCATTCATACGATCCTTCAGGCCCTGCGGGTCGTTGGCATATACCACGCTGCTCAGATACACTCTGAGGGTGTTGAAGCCTAGATCCTCGGCCCATCCGAGTTCCTTGTCAATCAGTTCGCAGTTGTAGCTTGATGCGCTCCACATCTCTATCTGGTTGATTGCGTCGGAAGGAATGTAGTCGCAGCCGACGAGCCAGCCCTGTGTCCCGTACCATTCTTCGGCCTGCTCCTCTGTCCATCGTGGACTTTCGTGTGCGCAGGAAGCCAGTATAAGCATGGCTCCCGCAATAAGTGCAATTCTTTTCAAATTCATTTCTTTTCCAATATTAGTCTGTCTATGGCCGGCATTTCGGCGGCTTCGTTGCTGACGCGTATGAGGTTCTCTCCCCGTCTGAGCCGGCCACTGAATTCCAGTTCGGTCCATTCTCCGTCAGAGATTCTCCCAAAAGGGGAGAGTTCTTTGCCGTTCACGGAGAGTTTTGGTTCCACGGGAGCACAGACACCGGCCTCGCTGTCAGCAGATCCGGTCTGCATGCTGTCGGCGACCCTGAGTCTGAGTACATATTCCCCGCCCCGGCGGCTGAACACATCTTTCCATTCGAGGCAGTTCTCCGCGGAACCGCCCAGGTGTATCACTGCGGCACCTCCTGAAGCGTTCTGTGAAGGCACATACTTGCCGCCATCGCCGCTGATGGCGGTGAAGGCCGGGCAGTAGCCCCACTCGGCCTCGTAGAGACGCGGTTCTATGCGCCTGCCTTCCACTCTGAACACTCTGGCCGAATGCGGCGGCAGTACCATCTCCAGTACTGAGCTGCTGCCGAGGTCCTCGTGGCGGTTCAGGTCACGAATGCTGAACTCTCCCGCAAACTCCAGTTCGGCGGACTCCACCCTGAAGAGTGTGGATCTGTCGGCCGGATTATAAAGGGCTACGGCTCGGGTTCCGGACCACTTGCGTTCTATGTCCTTGACGAAGACATAACCATCACCCTCGTGCTGGGCCACGTGGGCCTGTAGTCCGAGCGGATCCTGATTGACGGCGAGCAGCTCGCTGTTGGTGATAATTTCCATCGTCTCCTGAGGAATGTACTCGATGTCGCAGCCCAGCAGCAGGGGAGAACTCATTATGCACCATATCCCGAAATGAGCCTCCTCCTCGGTGTAACTCAGTCCCAAACCGTTTTCCCAGAACGGGGACGGCTTGATGTTGTAGCCGACAGCCAGCATATCCATATCATTGTAGCGGCCGTCCGAGGCGTAGGCCGAGAGATAGAGGTTCTTGTCCACTATGTACTTGATGGAAGACCAGACAGGGCGTATGTCAGCGGAAATTCTCCACGAATCACCGACACCGCTGACCCAGGTACCCGGATAGTTCCATCGGCAGATGTTCATCTCTATCGGTCTTCCGGCCACGCTGTCGATGACCTCCCTGATGCGGGTGTAGCGTTCCTCCACGTCCATACCCAGGTCACGGCCGCCGCAGTAGTCAATCTTTATGAAATCGAAATCCCACTCGTTGAAATACCTTTCGGCGTCCTGAACCTCGTGCTTCCACAATCCGGCTCCCAGGCCGTTGAGGTCGTGGTTGTAGCTCGAACCGCAGGTGTTGTGGCCGGCATCGGAATATATGCCGGCCTTCAGACCTTTGGCGTGGATGTAGTTCACGAGTTCACGCATACCTGCGCTGCCTTTCGGGAAGCGCTCTCTGTGCGGCATCATAAAGCCGGCGGAGTCACGCTCTCCGAAGAAGCCGTCGTCGATGTTTACAAAGTTGTAGCCGGCTTCCAGAAGACCCTTCTCCAGCATCAGGTTGGCCTGATGAGCCAGAATGGAGTCGGAAATATCCACCATATAGGCGTTCCATGAACTCCATCCCATCATCGGGGGCTTCACTCCGGCTCTTTGCTCCGTACATCCGTAAACGGAGCAGACGAGTGCGGCGAAGGACGCGGCCATCAGCATTTTTCGGAAATATTTCATATTAAATTATTTCGTTACGACTTTTATGTCATCTATAACAATACGATAGACTCCGCCGGTGGTAGTGTTCACTATCATCAGGCTCTCTCCACGGTAAAGATCCACATCCACGCTTGCACTTGCTCCGTGGTAGTCAAAGGTGAAATCAGTGTTCGTTGCAGCCGCTCCCTCAAGATAAGGAGGGGCAAGAGTGACTGTCCCGACGACCTTGTAGGTGCTGCCGTCATAGATGGCTGACGGGTTGTATTGCCTGATCTCAAGCTTCTGGGCGAATGACGAAGGCGAGTTCGAAACGCCGATGTAACTGAAACTCAGGGTGCAGGCGGTGGTCTGGTCATCTTTCAGAAGATCGCTCTTTATCCCAGGGGTCGCGATCCATCTCCTGTCTCCGTCAAGCATCACTGCGCCCATCACCGGACGGGTCTGAGGTGACATAAACCATCCTGCGGCGTCACCCGCATTCGCCGTACCCTGGATACAGCTCTGGGTAGGTGTAGGATTCTTGCTCCCGTCAATATAATTCGCTCCCGAAGCAAATCCCCAAGTGTCAGGCTGATGACCTCCGACGGCAAACTCATAGGTGCAGAACTTGCCTGAATAATGGTTGGCGCCATTGGAGACTTCGCCTGCATAGGTGTTGCGGCTCGTCGTGGCCGGAGTTGTTCCGACGCATCCGTTGCCATAGTCCATCTGCACGCAGAAGTCATCGAATCCGCAGTAAATCACCTCATTGGCTGCTGGAGTGTGCCTTGCTGGAGTTGTAAACTCAATGGCCTTGGACCAGTCGGAAGTCCCGGCCGGGTTAGTCATCTTCTTGTCTCCGCCCGTGGCGTGGTAGGTGATTGTGTACTGGTCAAGGGAACGGATGCGGAACCAGTAGGTGGTTGCCGGCTTGAGGCTTCCAAAGGTTATCTTCGTGTCATAGACGATGTTTGTTCCGTTCTTCTTTCCCAGCCAGGACGAATTGGCGAATGCCGTGTTAGTACTTGAATATCCATTGTATGGATAGCAGGTGTAGAGTGCATTCTGGCAGGCGGCATCGGAATAAACCACCATCTCGTAGAGTCTCGCATTGCCATTGATGTCAATATTTCCATAATCGGCCTCAAGCGGATCCCATTGGAAGGTGGCCATACGGCATCCCTGGTTCCTTTCCTTGACCTGCCATACTCTCTTGGTTCTGAAGGAGGTTTCGCCCTCGCTTTCCTGGGTATCGTCGAAGGCGACCACCCTGACATCATAATCGCAGCCCATCTCAAGTCCGCTCAGGTGTACTGAAGACTCCTGTGTCTCCTGATTCAGCTTGCCGTTGAGATAGATTCTGTAGCCCTTGCTGTAAGGCACAGCAGGCCAGTTTACGACAGCGTCGGTGAATGCTGATTTAGCGGAAACGACAGGGGCTGCGAGAGTAGGGTTGTCATTGATCTTGACAATTTCGATCTTTATCTCGTCGAGGAGCATCCTCAACTGGGCTGAGCCGGCGGCCGTGCCGCTTGAAGCTCTGTCCATACCTATGGCGAGGCGGCTGTTGCGATCCACTCCGCGAACAGTCACGGAATATTCTTTCCATCCTCTTTCCGCAGAGATTTCAAAGCGGGTGCCAAGTGCTATGGATTCCATATTCACATTGTGTCCGTCAGCATTCTCTCCCTTGACCACATTAATCAGTGCAGTGCAAGGGTCGGACTCGTAGCGGGAGGCCTTGAGAGTGACCTTGAGGTCTGCGTACTTGCCTTCCGGAATGCCCAGCAGTTCAGGGGTAACGATGTGTCCGCAATATTTTTCAGCTCCGAGTTTCACATAGCCTGGACGCATACATACGAGTGCTGCTGCGCCTTCGTTGATCTGACCCCATCTGTCGAGACGGGTACCGCTGACTGCTGCTGCCATCTCACGGAAAAGTCTCGACTCGGTGCCCCAGCCCTCGAAGGTGACGAGGTCATCGGTCTTGCCTTCGCCGAGAGCCTGCCCCGGATTCTCCTTCAGGGTGCCGCCCGTGTATGCCGGAGCATTGATGTGGCCTATGGCGTTGTCAACACCGTCACCGAACCAGAGGAGCTCGGAGAAGTCCTCGCTGAGTATGACATCACCTACCTTGGAGCCTTGTGTCGCATAGATCAGGTCGAAAGCGGCGGTCTTGCCTTCCACGACATTGCTGGTGGCTATGAATTCGTCATTGATGGTGCGGTCGTCCTTCACGGCCTTGAACCAGTAGGTGCGGTTCGCCTCGAGTCCGGTGAATATGAACTGTGGAGTGGTGTTCCCCCAGGCAGAGAGCCCAGCAGGGGTCTTGAATTCAACGACTGGTTCGCTGCAGGCGGCGTCGGCATAGAGTGTGAAGCTATAGGCGTAGGCTGCGTCAGCAGCGGCATCGGCGAAGTCGCTCGGAGACCAGCGGAAGCTCAAGGTGGAGGATGTGGCAGCCACTGCCTCGGCCTTGAAACTCTCCTTCTGTGGGAGAGGCTTGCTCATACTTCCCAAACTGACGGCCTTGCCTGGCTCCAAGGCGTATTCACCGTACAGATAGGATTTCACCTTCAATCCGTCCAGACTTTCGGCCTCGAGAATGAAGCCGCCAGAGACTGTCCCAGGGAGGACGGTGAATGTAAGCAATCCAGGGTTGAGCTCTCCTTCAGCGGCGCTGAGGACTATTGAAGACGCCGTCCCTTCCTTGACTTCAACTTCTCCGCTATACACGTCCACGGAGATATTTCCGGCCAGTGGCTCGGAGGACACTGAACTGAGGCTGATGGACTTGAGATTGTTGAAAGGACAATCTACGGTCACTGCTGCTGCGTGGTTCTTAAGAGTTGCCTTTGGCAGTGCGGTGATGGCGCTGGCCGGCATTGAGAGAGCTTCTCCCTGCGGTCCGGCAAGCTGTGCCTGTGGAACGGTGAATTCAGCGCTGCCCTCAGCGACAGAATTGCACAGCTCGGCAGGATACATTATGTAGTAGAGAGTGGCCTTCACCGGCAGTTCTCCGCGGAGGACCGTGTTCAGACCCTTGGAAGCCGAGGTGACGAGAGTCAGAAGACCCTCCTGGGTGTCAGAGGCGACTGCTGCGTCTTTTCCGTCCACCCAGTTGACATTGGCTCCCGTTACGGACATTCTGCTTACGTTGAACGCGCTTTCTGCATTGGCTGGGCCTTCAGGTCTCTGAGGCCTTTCTCCTGGGACGGGAGCGTCCACAACCTTCACGCAGGAGCAGAGTGCCACGCTTGCGAAGGCGGTGCAAATATATCTGTGTACTTTATTCATAAAGTTTTAAATCATAAAATTTGAACTCGATGCTTTTTGTCGTCGTATTGCTCCAACTGTTTCTGCATGAACAGTTGTCACCGGTCTCAATCAGGGCTGCAGCGTTGTCGTTATTGATTTCGCTGACAACCGCCTTGGTCTGACCCTTGAGCCAGCTCGGGCCAGAAATCTTGCCCTCTGAAGGGTGGCCTGTCTTGAAGTAAGGCCATCCATCACCCCAGAGCACTTCGTCCATATTCATACAGCGGCCGTTGTAGTTGTTGCCCTGCCAGTAGGCGTGGTAGCACATCCAGTCCTTGCCTGTATCGTCTGTGATGATCTCGGCATTGTGGCCTGTGCCGGCGTAGAAGAGGTTCTCAGGGTTGGACATTACCCAGTTGTTCGGGTTGTTGAATTCTGAACTCCTCGTATTCATATACTTTCCGTCACGTCCTATGTAAGGCCCCAGTATGTTTTGGGATCTGGCGACGACGATGTGGTAGGTGCTGCTCTTTCCGGCGCAGCAGCTGCCCATCGAGCCGAAGCAGTAGTAGTAACCGTTCTTGTAGTGCACGTAGGTGCCCTCCATTTCGTAGCAGATAAAGGTCTTCTCCGCACCGGGCGCGACCGAGAGACCGTCTCTTGTGAGCTGAATGGCCCAGATTCCGGAATTGCTGCCGAAGCTGCCCCAGAACAGGTAGATGTCCCCGGTCTTCTGGTCGCGTATGATGTTGGGGTCAATGGCATTTGACACTCCATGGGAGGCATAGTCCACCAGCATTCCGTGTTCGTTGGCCAGCGGATTGATTTCCTTCACGTTTTCCCAACTGAAAGGCCCCTCGGGACTGTCGGAGACCGCAACGCCGCAAGCGCTGAACTTTGGGTCGTCCCAGCAGCCGAGTGCGTAGTAGAGGACATAGCGGCCGTCAATATACTCGATGTCCGGTGCCCATATGCGTGTGTTGTTAACCCACTGTGGACGGTTCATTCCGCCGAAGGCGTTGCCCACCAGTTCCCAGTTCACCATATCGGTCGATTTGTAAACCGGTAGATACACGCAGTTATCTTCGCCGCTGGTGCCGTTCTGCGTACTGTAGGCGTAGAAGTAGCCGCTGCGCTCGCGGTCGTCGAATACGGATGGGTCGGCGCAGTTGTTGCGTATGACCGGGTTCTGATATTTCGTATATATATACTTGTCGTCTTCCTGCCCCGGTTTTACAGGCCTCTCGTCAATATTCTTGTCCCCGCAGCCTGCAAGAAGCAGGACTGCAGCGGACAGAAATATGGATTTGTTCAATGTATTCATATTCAATTGTTTTTGTTTTTTAGCCGTTTTAGTCATTCCAGCCCGGATTCTGGGTCAGGTTAGGATTCATTTCGCGTTCCTTTGCAGGAATAGGCCAGGCCTCAACATAGTCGCCGAGGGAGTACCAGGTATAGGTCTTGGTTCCCCACATCTGCATCAGTCCGTTGGTGTTCATTTCACCGTACTGGCCGGATGAACGGTCGCGGAACTTCCTGTCCAGCCATACGCCCCAACGGAGTTCGTTGAAATACATACTGTCCTCACCGCCGAGTTCCCAGTAGAACTCGTTGCGTATCCTTTCTCGCATATCGTCTTGACCGGTGACTGTAGTATGCTCGTTGGTGTTCAGCAATATGTGTCCTGCACGTTCGCGTACGAGGTTCACAAGCCTTACGGCCTCTTCAGTGTTGCCGAGCTCGTTCTCGCATTCGGCGCGGCGGAGCAGTATCTCGGCATAGCGGCATAGTATGTTGTCCTGCTCATAGACCCAGCGTATGGTGTTCTCGAGTCCTTCCGGAACGTATTTCCTCCAGAGGTAGTAGAACATCGAGTTGGTGTCGGTTCTGATGTCGCGAGGCTCCTTGGTGTCGGCCCTGTAAGGCCAGCGGAGGGTGAAGGTGTATGCGTTGCCGGAAATGCCTCCGTAGTAGGTGGAGTAAGGGGTTATTACAGCCATCTTCAGACGCGGGTCGCGCTTGTCGTAGGCGGCCTTGATGCGGCTCTCGTTGGTGTACTTCTCGTACTTGCTCATATCGGAGCCGTAGGAAGTCATCTGGCCTATCTCAGTGTCGGTCATCTCGTTGCGCAGGAAAAAGACAGATCTCTGGGCAGGGGTCATATCGTGCCATCCCGGACAGTACTGCTCCCAGTCGAACTTGCTGCCATCGGAGTTCTCGAAGGACTCGACGTAGGCCGGGTTTGGAATATAGTTGTTCCACGCTCCGGAGGTGACGCCCGTGTCGCGGTTGCCGAAGAGCACGGCGCGAGGGTTGCCCATTCCGCTCTTCTGGGTGCACCTGATTGCGAATATCATTTCGTCACATTGCTCATTGGCAGGCTTCAGGAGCATCTTGAAGCTCTCTGCACCGGCTCCCTTGTAGAGGGCGAAGCCGTAGTTTTCAAGTGCCTTGAAGTCCTCGAGGGCGAGGCGGATGTACTGCTCCGGATCATCACCGGACCTGGCTGCCATCCACTGGTAGGCCTGCCCCCTGTAGGCGAGGGCCACGGCCTTGCTGACGTGTCCGTAGTCTTCGGAACCGGCCTTATAGCGGTCCGGCAGATTCTCCTCCCCAACGCAGTCGCTCAGGTCCTGGATTATGGCCTCCCAAACCTCATTCTCGGAGGATCGCGGCCTGTTGGCATCACTTGCGTTCTCTATATATTCCATATAAAGAGGCACCCCCCTGTAGAGCACGTTGAGGTTCATATAGCCGTAGGCCCTGAGGAACTTGGCTTCCGCTTTGAGTTTTGCCTTTTCGGCTCCGTCCATATCAGGCACCTGGTCGATGTGGCTGATGACATCGTTGGCTCTGAACACGAAGGTGTAGTAGTACTTGAACATCTCAGAGAAAGTGCCGTTGGCGGGGGTTCCGTCGCCGTAGCAGACCTTCTGGTTTTCGTACCAGTTCTTGTCAGTGTCCATAACTGAGGAATAGGCCTCGTACATTACATTCCAGCTGTCTTCATTGACAGTGGTGGAAGATCTTACGTAGAATTCGTTGTATATGCCGGCTACCGCCTGGCGGGCGAGGGTGGCTTTGCCCCATACGTTGGATGAAGCCACCTGATATGAGCTGCTCAGGTCAAGAGTCTGGCAGGAAGCCAGTGCTACCGCAGCAGCAAGTATATATATTATTGACTTTTTCATAATAAGATATTCTCCATATTAGAATGTAACATTGAGGCCGATGGCGTACTGGCGCATGGTCGAGTAACCTGCTGTTGTGCGCATCTCTGGATCGAGTCCCGGAAACTGGGTGATCGCGAAAAGGTTTTCTCCGGTTGCGTAAATCCTGAGCTTGCGTATCTTGATCTTCTGGGTGAGCTTCTCCGGAAGGGTGTAGCCCATGGTTAGGTTCTTGAGCTTCAGATAATCACCCTTGCACAGGTGCAGTGAAGAGGTTGCGGAAGACTGGCTGGAGGTCAGGTTGACCAGTCGCGGATTCTTCGAATTGATGTTGGTGCGCGGGTCATCAGGGTTCTTCGGGTCGAAGAAATAGCGGTCGCCCACGAGGCTCTGCGGAATGGCGTAGCCGTAAATTGTGTTGGACGAGTTGGAGGCCTGGCGATAGTAGTAGATGGAGAAGCCCGCGGCGCCTGCCCAGCTCATAGAGAAGTCTATGCCCTTCCATCCGAGGCTGGTCTGGATACCGTAGTTGACCTTTGGGGTGGTGGACCTGTTTTGAAATGCGCTGTCGTAGGAGTTGCCGTAGAGGCCGTCCTCGTTGCGGTCGGCGTAGATGTACTCGCCGTACCATATCTTCTGCTTGCCTATGCCCTGCTGAGGATAGAAGGAATAGCCTTCCTCCATCATAGCCCTGAGCCATTCCATATCATTGGTGGTTCTGATCATTCCGTCCACAGGACCGCCGTTCACGTCAGGGGAACCGTCTGCATTCCAGTAGGTGCCGGTGCCCTTGTAGGTGTCCATCATATAGAACTCATTGATCATGTGTCCCTCAAGCACCCTGTTGGTACCACCGGTGGAAACGTCTCCGATGTTGGTCTTCCAAACCTTTTCGCCCGTAGCCGGGTTCACTTCCCAACCTTCTTGGTGACGGCCCTTGTACTTGCTGACCCAGTTCTTGTTGTAGGAGACGTTGGCGCTGACGTTGTAGTAGAAGTCCTTGCCTACCTGATTCTTCCAGCCGAGCTCGATTTCTATACCCCTGTTGGTCACCTCGGCAATGTTCTGCTTCGGAGCTCCTGCATTACCCATAACCATATACATTGACGGAGTGTAGAGAATGCCGTCCGTGAGTTTGTTGTAGAGGTCGATGGTGCCGGTAAGACGGTTCTTGAAGAAGCCGAAATCAATGCCTATGTTGGCCACGGAAGTTGTCTCCCAAGTGAGGGCGTAGTTCTTGATTGAGGTGATGGCTATGCCGTTGGTGATATCGTCGGAGCCGAAGACATAGTTTGCGGTTCCGTAGGTGGACTGCCAGTCATAGTTGCCTATGGAGTTGTTTCCGAGCTGTCCCCAGGAGAGACGCAGCTTGAGGTTGTCAACCTTTCCTGTAGCCTTGAGCCAAGGCTCCTCGCTGATGCGCCAGCCAGCAGAGAATGAAGGGAAGAAACCCCAACGGTACTCCGGAGCGAAGCGGGATGACCCGTCAACTCTGATGTTGGCCTCGAAGAGATATCTGCCGGCGAATGCGTAGTTCATGCGCCCGAAAAAGGAACGGGCTGCGTACTCTGTACCATAACCGCCTGATGAATAAGGTTCTGCAACGGCATTGAGGTCGCCTATCGAAGGATCCTGTAGACCTATCTTGGTGGAGCTGAAGTCGCGGTACTGGAAGTGGGTCATCTCGTAGCCGACCATAGCTGAGATGTCGTGCTTGCGTATGCTCTGGTTATAGTTGAGTATTGTGGAGAACTTGACCTGGTTCTCACGCTTGTTGTACATATAGGAGTAAAGCTCGGACGGGTCCGCAGGCGAGATTACATAGGCATCGTTCAGGAAGTCGTACTTGCCTAAGCTGTTGTCCACACTCATCTCCTCCTGTCTGTAGTCCTTGTAGTAGAGGTCGGTGTTCCAGGAGAAGTGCTTGAGGAACTTGAGATTGATGTACCAGTCGCTGAAGAATTGGGTATTCTTGGTGTAGCCCCTGCTGGTGTTCATATCCCAGAGAGGGTTGTGTGCCTGAGGATCCTGCCCGTGGGCTTGAGGACCTCCGTAGAGGTCGAGCGACTTGGAATAAGGATAGATGTCAGGAGTCATCTTCTGTGTGTTCAGCGAGGTGAGTGAACCCACATTGCTCCTCTCCTGGTCGGTGTGATAACCCCAGATGCGTCCTCCTATGGTAAGCCAGTCGGTGACGTTTCCATAGACGTTTACCCTGCCGAAATAGCGCTGATAGCCAGTATTGTCTATGATGCCCGGGTTGTTTATGTAGGAGAGGGAGATGTTATAGCCCATTGACTTTCCCTTTCCGCTGGCGCTGATGGTGTGCTTCTGCATCATCTTGTTCTGGTAGATTTCATCCCACCAGTCTGTGTTCGGATATGCCATATAATTATAGTATCCGGACTCGGCCCTTCCCATAGGATCCGCCTTGGCGGCTCTCCACTGGTCTATGGTGGCCTGGCTGAACTGAGGTGCTCCGCCTATGTTCACGCAGGACTCGTTGTAGAGCTCCATATAGGTAGCCATATCCGATACCGTGTGTATTATTTTGAACGGCTGGTCGAAGGAGATGGTGAGGTCGTAGGAAACCTCGGCACGGCCTTCCTTGGATGAACCGTTCTTCGTGGTAATGAGTATGACACCGTTTGCGCCCCTGTTACCGTAGATGGCACAGGAAGCTGCATCCTTGAGCACGTTGATGGAAGCGATGTCGGAAGGGTTCACATTGCCGAGTCCTTGTTCCATTCCGTCCACGAGTACGAGCGGACCGGAAGAGTTGAGGGTGCCGATACCGCGCACGAGTATGGAGAATCCCTCCTCGTAGGGGTTGCCCGAACCCTGCATCACCTGTAGGCCCGGCATTGCACCCGAGAGGGCCTGGGTGGCGTTGAACATAGGACGGGACTTTACGCTTTCGCTGTCGAAACTCACTGAAGACACGCTGCCTGTGAGGTTTACCTTCTTCTGTACTCCATAACCTACAACCACCAATTCGTCGAGGAAGGTGGTGTCTTCCTGGAGCGTTATGTCATAGATCTCATCTGCACCGAGGGTGATGATCTGCGTGGCGTATCCTATAATGGACACCTCCACGGCACGTGTATTTTCGGGAACGTTGAGTACATAGCGTCCGTTCTCGTCGGTGGAGGTGCCCACTGTCGTGCTGGGAACAAGTACCGATGCTCCTATTACCGGTTCGCCTGTAGCGTCTGACACGGTGCCTACTATCCTGCGGCTGCCGTTCTGGGCTGACAACCCTATGGAAACCATCAGGGCCAGCAAAATGAATATGTGTTTCAAGTGTTTCATGTTTCCAAATTACTTAAAGCTGACAACGATGAGGTTTCCGTTTTCCGCAGACTCGGCCTTCATATTGCCGAATGTGGCATTGTTGGTGTCGATAACCCATCTGTTATTGGTCCAGAACACGTCCTTGCCCCTCTCGGAGCCATCCTGGAGGAGAAGGTAGGACCAGTTGTAGTCCTCCACTGTCATTGCTGCGTCGCAACCCATTGCGGACATTGCGTTGGCGAGTTCATAGAGGGTGACACCTCTGGTGTCACCGGATCCGCCGTTGTGACCCAAATCCACGTTTTGACCCTGGTTGTGGGTGTTCACGAACTTCTCCACACTGAGTATCACAAGGTCGCCCTTTGCAGTGCAGCCCACAGCGATACGGCCTGTTCTGAGCTTGTCGTGTTCGACGATAGGAACTGCGGCTCCCCAGTTCGGACTCCAAAAGGTGGTGAGATTCTCTCCGAAGAAACGCCATTCGCTGTTATAGATATTGTAGAACTTGTCTCCTTCGCCGGAAATCAGACTGTTGCCGTTCTTTACGATCTGGAAATATCCGCCGAATGCACAGTCCGGAGTCCAGGCGGTCTGGCCGTTACCCTTTGCGTCGGCATACCTGTAGAGCGCACCGTCGGCCGTGCCTGCAGGGCTTATGGAAACTTTTCCATCCTGAAGGGCCATTGCAGGAGCATAGGCCTTGTTGCTGCCGCCGAAACCGTCGTTTCTCAGCACGCGGGTGTTGTTGCTCTTGTCCGGTCCGTAAGCCAGGGGACTGTAGTAGGTGAAGTTCGAAGTGGCAGTACTTCCGTCGATATGCCATACGCCGGGACCCTGGAGACAGAGGAATAGGGTCCAGTCCCTGTTGTTGCGTACTGCAGGGGACATCTTTACGAGGTCGACACCCAAATCATTTTTCTCCATAACCTTCATCTGAACCCTTTCCGCAGGGATGGTGAAGAGGTATCCTATGTTGCCGCTGAAACCTGCGATGTTCGAGCAGGTGTACATTCTCATATTGCCGAACTGGATATTGTACCGGTTCTGCCAGGTTTTTGTGACTTCGGTCCAGGAGGAACCGAGATTCACCACGTCCGAAGGATTTACATATACATAATATGACTTGGACTTGCCTACTGCCTTGTCATTTACCACCAGCTTGAGAGCTGAGCCGTCAGAGAAATCGACTCCTTTCAGCTCTTCGGCAGCGGTGAGCAGTTCGGCGTCCTCGTCGAGTTCAAGTTCTATGTCCACTCCATTGAGGTCGGACTGGAGGAATACGGAAGCGAAGGATCCCGAGAACGAGTCCTCTGAAAGGGTGAGGGAAATCTTTTCCCCGGCAAAGCTTGCTTCCACAGTCCTGATGTGCTGGAACATACTCGCATTGATGACATAGGATATGTCATCCACGCCGTCATTTACAGTGAATTTGTAGCCGTTCTTGAGATTGGCTTCAAACCTGCTGGTTTTTGGAGATGTCATCTGCGCCCAGTCTTCTGCAAGCTGGACATCCAGTGCAATATCCTCCAGAGAAGCTACTGTGTGGAATTTGAAGGTGACGGTTCTGGTCTCCTTGTCCAGATTGCCTTCAATCCACCTGTCTCCGTCGAGAGCGCGTACGGCGACCACAGGTTCTTCCACATAGCCCGGATCGTCGGCCAATTGGAAGCGGTACTCCTTTTCCGTACAGCTGACTCCAACGACAAAAAGCAATGTCGTGATTGCCAGAGAAAAGTTGTTCTTCATTTTGTTTTGAGTGATTGTAAGTGATTGTAATTAATGTGTATTCTTTTCGCTAACGGAAATCCGTTGTCGTCTTGTGTCTGCGGGTGTGGTTCAGGTGCAAAGTTATAAATATTCGGCACCCGGAAGAACGGTCTTCAAGGGCGCAGCGAAATAAATCTAAATTATCTAAATATGAAATACTTGAAAATCAGCGGTATAATTAGAAATTTAGGCCGAAATATCTAAGTTGTTTTTAGCTTAAATTGACTCTATATTTTTAACATTTTCCTCGAATATCTCTGGATTGAGGGCCTTTTTCCTCGTTTTGGATCGGTAGGTGTAGATGGTGGTTTTGGAGTATCGGAGCAGCGAGGCAATCTTTTCGGATGAGTCGATGCCGAGACGTATCAGCGCATAGATTCTCAGTTCGGGTGTCAGTGAACCCTGCTGCCTTGGAACTATCGCGTTATCCTCCGTCATAAGCTTGTTGAACTCCCCCACGAAGGATGGGAAGATGGACAGGAAGGTCGAGTCGAAGACCTCGTAGAAGCTCTGCCACTCCTTTTCGCTGAAACTCTGGCTGCGTAGCTCCCTCAGGAGGACATCCATATCGGCGTTCTTGGCCTTGCGGTTCAATTCCTTGCGGTATTGATCCAGTCTTTCAATTCGCCTGTTGCATTCGAGAATCAGGCGGGTGATGTATGTGTTCTTGATGTTGGACGCCTCTCCGAGCTGTCTGTTGATTACGGCTAGTTCCTTCTTCTGTTTTTTCTGCGAGATTAAGGACTGGATGAGCAGGAAGGAAATCAAGCAGATGACCGCAAGAACAAGCGAGAAGAGCAGATAATTCCGCCGTACCATATGCTCGTAGGCATCGCTTATTATCGGCATAAGCTGGGAGGTGGACTCCATCTTCAAATTGACCTTGCACATGGTGGCGTCCTCAAGGGCCTTGTTGATGTAGCGGTAGGCACGCTTCTGGTCTCCCTTCTCAAAGAGTATGTTGGCAAGCTGTATCATTGCAGTGTGGTCCTTCCTGGCCGTGATGATGTCGCTGGTGACCGAGCGTACCAGATACGTTATCTCTTCATTATCATAGTCCCCTCCCTTCTCCCTGTAGATGATGGAAACCAGGAATGTGGCCATCGATTTTTTCGGATGGTCGATGGGCAGTGAGTCGCAATATTTTTTGATAATCTCCAACGCTTCATCCATCTCCCCCTCTACCATCAGTTTGTGGGTGTGGACGAAGATGTTCTCTCCCATCGCGAGCAGCGAGTCCTTGTATTCCATTGCTTTCGCCCTGTGATATGCTGCCTGCATCGGATCCAGCGAGATTATCGAAGAATACTCGTGGAGTATGTTGTAAACGGAGTACATTCTCGATAAATGGGCGGAGGAGAGTGAATCCCTGTTCAGGCCATCGAGAATGGTCTTCGTGTCGGTGTAGTTGCCGATGATGTTGTTGAGCTGGGCAATGTTCAGCAGGCTGTTCACCCTGTGCTTCTCGTTCCCGCAGCTGACGGCCGCTTGATACTCCAGGGCGGTGTAGTGCATTGCCGAGTCGGACTTGAAGGAATAGTAAATGTCGTGGAGTTTGCCATAGCAGGAGGGTAGGTGCGATGCGTCCGTCGTGGCGAGCTGGGCCTTGAGCGAGTCTATGCTGCGCTGCCTGGCTTCTTCATATATGGGTGCGTCGGCCAGTGTCCGGTCCAGCGTCTTTATAGCCTCCCTCGTCTCGCTGCCTATCACCGACCGGTTGCATGACAGCGGGATGGAGCAGATCAGCAGTGCGATGGCTGTTGCGGCATATATTCTCCTGTCCATCCGCCGTCTGCAGCCTATGAACCACTTGCTCTTCGGCAGGAAAGCAAGCCGGTGCGTCGTTATAGCATAGCAGATATATGTGGCTATGGCAATGACCGGGATGGCGAGCCACACGGGCAGTCTCGAATCAGCCGGGTTGCCGCCTATCACCAGTCCGGCTATAGGCACCAGGAAGAACATGTGCATAGGACTTTTAAAAATTCTCAAGTTTCGCAAGTGAAATAAAGCACAAAAATCAAAGGTAATGATGTTTGATAACTCGCTTATTATCACTATATTATAGTTGTTAAACAACAATATAGAACCCTTTGCTATGAACAAAAATAGACAAAGAATCAGTGACTTCAAAGTTTTTCTGCTATTCTTTTAATATTGGCTTCATATTGGTTCATTCGACTGAAAGATAAAGAATGAAATATTGCTATATTTGTATTTCCAAAACAGCGGTTTCGGAAATACTGGTTTCTTAACTTGGTGATATTCAGTATGAGGTTTTTTACGGAAAAAGATAGAGACCTTTATCCGCGCAACAGGAAAATTCAGCGGCTACAAGATAGAGCAAAGGTCTTTGTCGATGCGTGATATGTAGTACCTTATTTCAGCACCTCATCCATATTGGTATAATTCAGCAGTTTGATTTCTCCGGCGGTGTTCTCGAAGTTGCCTGCATATACAACTGCTTTGCCATCTACCGGTGCTTTGACCCATTCGTCTATCCGCTTCAATGCCTTCTCGAAGTCTTTGTGGTAAGTCATTGATGATTTAATCTCAATACCGTATAGTCTTGTATTTCTTTTTAGCAACAGATCAATCTCATTCTGGTTCGAGTCCCTGTAGAAATAGAGATTGCTTTCTTTGCCCTGGTTATATCGTTGTTTCAAAGCCTCTGTAACGACAAAATTCTCAAACAGCGCCCCGCGCATCTTGTCTCGTGAAAGTTGTTCAGGCGATTCGATGCCGAGTAGGTAGCAGGCTAATCCTGTGTCTAAAAAATATAGTTTAGGCATTTTTGTAAGTCTTTTGCTTGTGTTTTCGAAATATGGCGGCAGCAGAGTCACTATGTAGGATGCTTGTAGCACCGATAGCCACGAGGTGATCGTGTTAGGGCTAACACCAATCTATGAATCTAATAAA
>ERZ1023633.26-NODE-26-length-54993-cov-9.826077_pt1 | contig 54993 bp, 40 predicted proteins | sample MGYA00380333_ERZ1023633 | MGnify/ENA primary metagenome ERZ1023633 (study PRJEB33179, sample SAMN07448972) | human gut metagenome | biome: Human-gut; feature: Human associated habitat; material: Faeces | host: Homo sapiens | place: India: Bhopal | collected...
ATCTTGCCCGAACCAGCCTGATTGAACGTGACAGCCGTCGACTTCATCTTGCCAACAACAATCTGTCCGCTGCCACTCATATTGAACACGCTCACGTCCGGCGCTTTTACGTGCACAACAACACTACGCCTGTCCGACGAATCGGAAGTTTCGACATACACATTGCCAATGACCTTGCCGTACTTTGAGATGTTCAGATCCGAACCATTGCTCCCTACGCGTATCCGGTCGAATGCTGCGGCGTCGCCCACAAGACGAACCTCGTATGTACTACCCTGTTCGTACACCACTTTAATCGAACCGACAACGTTTATCACGCTGAAAGGTTTCACACTCAGTTTCTTCTCGCTCTTCTCAGCTCCGTATACCGACGCGGTAAGCACGAGCATCGCAGCCGTCAATATCAAAACAAACTTTCTCATAAGATTATCTCCTATCTATTTAAGTTGCACATTATATATATGTATAGGAAAGCACTGAAACGAACAGCTCAGCGCCCTGCCCTTTCTATAAACAATAACGCAAGAAAGGGAAATTCTAAATATGCGGACGCCGCATTTAACACATATTTAACATGTTTCAAATTAATAAAGCGTAATTTGAACCGAACAAGCAAGGCTTTGCTTTGTGACTATCAATAAAATATCGTAACTTTGTAAGCAACAATATATCAACTTGTTTTTATCCTAAGACTCATATACAACTATGAAATCGTTAAAAGAATTATATAGAATAGGCAAAGGTCCGTCGAGCAGTCACACAATGGGACCGCAGAAGGCGGCACAGACCTTCGCTGCGCACAACAAGGACGCAAAGTCGTTTGAGGTGACGTTATACGGCAGCCTGGCAGCAACGGGCAGAGGTCACATGACCGACGTAGCCATCGACGAGGTGCTGCGCCCTATCGCTCCGCTGAGTATCGTGTGGCAGCCGAAGGTGTTCCTACCCTATCACCCGAACGGCATGAAGTTCGTAGCGTTCGATGCTGAAGGCAATCGCATGGACGAATGGATTTGCTACAGTGTGGGCGGCGGCGCACTGTCGGAAGGCGAGAAGAGCCGCTGGTTCAACAACAAGCGCGACGTGTACCAGAAGAACACGCTGCACGAGATACAGCAGTGGTGCGAGAATCACGGACGCGGCTACTGGGAGTACGTTGACGAGTGCGAGGACGAGGACATCTGGGAGTATCTGATGGAGGTTTGGCGCGCCATGCAGGAGTCTGTAGAACGCGGCATCGACCACGAAGGCGCACTGCCCGGTCCGCTGAAGTTGCCGCGCAAGGGCCCTATCTACTACGTTAAGGCGAGCGGCTACAAGCAGTCGCTGCAGTCGCGCGCTTTGGTTTACGCCTACGCCCTGTCGGTGAGCGAGGAGAACGCATCGGGCGGCACCATCGTCACCGCCCCCACCTGCGGTTCGTGCGGCGTATTGCCAGCCGTGCTCTACCACCTTGCAAAGGGACACAAATTCAGCGACACACGCATACTGCACGCCCTCGCCACAGCCGGAATCTTCGGCAACGTGGTGAAGCAGAACGCCTCAATCTCGGGTGCCGACGTAGGCTGCCAGGGCGAGGTAGGCGTAGCATGCGCCATGGCTTCAGCCGCAGCCTGCCAGCTGTTCGGCGGCAGTCCGTCGCAGATAGAATATGCAGCCGAAATGGGACTGGAGCATCACCTCGGCATGACGTGTGACCCGGTGTGCGGATTGGTACAGATACCGTGTATCGAGCGCAACGCCTTCGCCGCAACTCGCGCTCTCGATGCCAACCTCTATGCGTCGTTCTCCGACGGAACACACAGCGTGTCGTTCGACCGCGTGGTGAAGGTGATGAAGCAGACCGGCCACGACCTGCCGTCGCTCTACAAGGAGACAAGTACGGGCGGACTGGCGCAGGCTTACGAGCAGCACATGCGCAAGTTGGCGGAGCAAGCAAACTCGAACGAAGAGGATATCAGTAAGTTTGGATACAATTAAATATAAGAGGATGTGTCAAAACTCACAAGCGACACGCCCCGAAGGGGCAGCACCACATAGCCCAAGGCAGCGCCTTGGGTTAAAAGACACACACAAACCATACGCCCTGTAAGGGCAAAAGCCTAATTATTAAGGTGTTGCCCTTACAGGGCGCATTGTTCATTATATACACCATTATACCCAGGGCGTTGCCCTGGGCTATGTGATTGTTGGGCTTTCAGCCCGCACTAATTAAGTTTTGACACATCCTTCTCAATTCTCAACTATAACAATCTGTGGTGTGCGTAGTGCAGGCTTCAGCTCGCCACCGATATAATAAACGCCGAGCCGTGTGGGCACAGCCTGTGCCCCTGCTCGTGCGAGAGCCTGATTGGCGAATGTCGTGGTGAGCCATTGCCCTGCGACAGCATCAAAGACATAAAGATTACCACTGAATTTATACCAGCCGATTGACTGCTTGAGGTAATCGTCCTTCTTCACACACTCATATCTACCGCTGATTGCATCGAGAAATATCGTGCGGTTCACGCCGCCTGTGGCGTACAACCGATTGCCGTCCGCCCACGCAATACCACCCGAGAGTGTCATTTCCTCGCCATCAGCAGAGCGCGGAGCAGCCAGAACGCCCCACTCCTTCGTGCGTATGTCGTAGACATAGCCATCGGTGTGTACCTTGCTTTGCTCGCCATCGACATAGAAACCTCCCCAAACATACACCTCATTATTATAAGCAACGACTACGGGCTGCACACGTGGCGCACCTGGGACGCGGATAGTGGCAGACGCAGTGTTGTTAGATGCTTGAGCAATCGAGTTTGCGCCTTGGTTGGTGACGTTTGAGTCGAGCTGATAGCGCAGAACATTGGCAGACGGCTTGCCATTCTGATTGCCACCAACAACGAATACGTCTGTTCCGGCGAGTGCCACAGCCATGTTGTCCGCCGTAGCAGACAGGTCTGCAAGACGATTAAGCGCAATACCGGTGCCGGCAGCGTTCAAGCGTACACTATAAACCGAGGCAAGCGAGTGGTCGTTGTTGTTGCCACCGATGAAGAGCAGACTGTCGCCACTCGCAACCGTTGCACCATACGCAGCCGACTCGGGCAGGACCCCCACCAAGCGCCATTGCAGTGTCTCGCGGTCTATGCGTGCTGCATACACACCAGCGTAATACTTTTTCGGCTTACCTGCTTCGGGGAAGTTGCAACCGCCAGCCATAACGAGATAATCACCTATCTGACCGGCGTAACATGCCGACACACCGAGCGAATAGCCGGGCTCGGCAGAGGGAAAGCCAACAACGCTATGCACGTGCTGCGCAGAGAGAGGCAGTGTAGCGAAAAGAAAAAGGAATAAGGACAGGAGTCGGTTCATAAAAAAATAGAAATTAAAGGGAGGATGTGCCAAAATAGAATATCGTATTTTCTATTTTGACACGCCCTACTCTAATACAATTAAGTGGGTGCGTGGCACCCTACTCTAAGACAACTTAGTGGGTGCGTAGCACCCTACTCCAATGCAACAAAATGGGTGCGTGGGTATGGCAGGATGCCATACCCTCCTATGCTTCGAGCTTTTTCAAGATCTCCTGACAGAGCATGTAGCCCTTGATCATCATACGCGGAATGTGGAACGGACCCTTGTAGAGGTTGCCCTTAGCCGGCTGCGCCACTGTTCCGTCGCGATGCAGATAGCCGTACCACTCGCCGTACTCGGCATCGGGGAAGTGGGCGTATGTCCACTCGCTGATGCGCTCGTGACGGTAGAGATACTTCTCGTCGCCGGTTCCGAGGTAAGCGTAGAGCGAAGCGATGATGGTCTCGCACTGCGGCCACCAGAACTTCATGTCCTGCGAGTAGTCCTGCGGTGGCAGATTCTTGCAGTCGCGGAAGTTGATGATGCCGCCGTACTGCTTGTCCCAGCCCCAGTCCCACGACCAGTCGAACACCTGCAGAGCCAGGTCGAACATCGGCTTGTCCCAGCCGCGCAGCTTAGCCTCCTCCATGATGAACCAAGAGGTCTCGATGCAGTGGCCAGGGTTGATGGTGCGAGTCATATTGGTGTCGATGAACTCGCCGTTCTCGCCTACTGTTTCAAGCAAGCACTTGAACTCAGGATGGATGAAGTACTTCTTCAACTTCTCAATCGACTCATCAATCTGCTGAGTGAGCTTCGGATTGTCCACCACCTTGCGAATGCAAGAGCCTACGTTGATGAGAATCATGACGATGCTATGACCCTGCAACTTCACGTCAGCCTCGAACTTAGCAGGCAGGAAGCCCGGTGTAGCGAGGAAGCGCTGTGTGTCTTCGAACACCTGGATGGCGCGCTTTGCCCAGTGCTGGTCGCCAGTAGCGAGAGCATACTCAGACATCGCGATCGCGGCGAAAGTCTCTGAGAACACGTAGCGGCGCTTGCGCAGTGGTTTGCCCTCAGCAGTCACAGAGAAGTACATATGTCCCTGCTCGTCGAAGCAGTGCTTCTCTATAAACTCGAGTGTAGACTTGGCAGCGTCGAGCCACTCCTGCTTCTTCTCTACATTGTTATAAGCGAATGAGCAAATGAAGGCGAAACGGCCCTGAAACCACACTGATTTTGTTGTATCCATCAGCGATCCGTCGCGGTTGACGCATGTGTACACGCCACCGTTCTCGCGGTCCAAGCCGTACTTCATCCAGAACGGCATGATATTCTCGGTTAGGTCTTTCTTGTAAGACTCAGCCCACGACTTGATATATTCTTTTACATTCATTTTCTTAAAGGTGATATGTTGTTATGTTGACGGGTTGACATTAGAACTGGTTAGCACGCTCGAAGAAACCTATTGCCTCAAGTTCCTTCTTCATCTGCGCCTCTTCCTCGTCAGTCATGTTGCGGAACGGCACACGGTTAGGTCCGAGGTCGAAACCGAGGAGCTTCATGATGCGCTTGCCACCCACGATGTTACCGCGGAAGTGGCAGATGACGTTGATAACCTCCTGTGAGAAGTTCTGCTTCTCGCGAGCTGTCTCGAGGTCGCCGCGGTTCCATGCGTCGATGATGCCCACAAGCTCACGACCGTTGTAGTTGGTTGTGCCACCGATGCCGCCACGAGCACCGCCCTGAGCAAGGCTCGGGAGGATTGTCTCGTCCTGTCCGTGGAGCATGTCGAACTTGCCACCACCGTAGAGACGGCACTGGTTGTACTCGTAGAGAGCCTCGTAAGTGTACTTGATGCCTGCGAAGTTCTTGATGCGTCCGTCGACAGCCTTCAAGAGGTCTACCATCGGCAGGAATGCGCCGTTGAACGCAGGGATATGATAGTAGTAGAACGGCAACTCAGGAGCAGCGTTCGCGATAGTCTCGCAGTACTCCACGAGTTCTTCGATGCGACCAATCTTTGGGAACGGAGGTGCCATCGAGCCGATACCCCATGCACCAATCTTCTGAGCGTGCTCGGCAAGGCGCACACTCTCGCGCAGGCAGCAGCTGCCTACGTGCACAATAACCTTGAAGCCCTCGGGAGCAACACTCACCCAACGCTCTGCCAGCTGCATACGCTCCTCGGTGGTGAGCATATATCCCTCGCCAGACGATCCGTTGATGAACACGCCCTTCAAGCCATTCTTCTGCAACATCTTTGCATAAGCTTCGATTGGTTCGAGATTAACGTCACCATTTGCATAGAACGGTGTAAACGGTGCGTCGATAAGTCCTACGATTTTTTCCATAGTCTTGTTTATTATATGATTATTAATTTATTGTTTTCAATTAAGAGATGAAAAGTTATTGAGTATTCTCACCACCTCAACATCTCACCACCTCAACATTTATTCAACATTATCCGATGTTGGGCGCAAGCACACCAACTGCAACACGAGCGCCACGATGACGATGCCGCCGAGCACGGCGAAACCCATGCCGAGATTGCCACCGTCGGTCCACTTGCCGAGCAGTTGAGTGACAGCAGCACCTGCGAACACGCCCACCATATTCATGATGCCGTAAGCCGTAGCACGATACTTAGCCGAGATAATCTGGCAGAGTATAGGCATGTTGTTAGCGTCGAACATGCCGAAACCGATGCCGAACAGCATTCCGGCACCCACTACCGCCACCACGCTATGACCGAAGCCGAGCAGAACGAGTGCTGGGATAGTCATGCCCAAACCGATAGCACTGGTATAGATACGTCCGCGTATATTGCGGAGCACCCATTTGTCTGACAACACGCCACCGAGGAGCACGCCCACGAACGACGACGCAGCGATGGTGATAGTAGACATCGGACCTGCCTGCGCCATGTCCAGACCGAGACTGTCGGCGAAGAGCGTAGGCAGCCAGTTCTTAGTAGCCCAACCCGGGAGGCTCGGCACAGCGAAGTAGATGAGTATCACCCAGAACGCCCATGTAGAGAGCACTACGCTGAGTCCGCGCCAAAGGCTCTCGTTCTTCATCAGCGTTGCAGGATTGGGCGAAGCTGCGACAGCAGCCACAGCCTTCGGTTTGTCGTGCAGAAGCAGTGCAAGCACCACCGAGTAAGCGATGCCGATGATGCCAAACCAGTAGAAGGTGCTATGCCATGAGAAGGTGGCAGCGATAGTAGCACCAAATCCGCCCACCGCCTGACCTACGTACAGACCCGTCATGTGTATGCCGATAGCCAGCGAGCGCGACTTGCCCTCATGCCAGTCGGCGATGAGCGACAATGCGGAAGGTATATACAGTGCCTCGCTCACGCCCATCAGCGCACGCAACCAATAGAGCTGGGTGAAGTCGGAGGCGTAACCCATGAGGTACGTAACGGCTGACCATACGAACAGACTGCCCACCACGAGCTTCTTACGGCTCACACGATCGGCAACCACGCCTGCGAACGGACTCACGATGCCGTATATCCAGAGAAACACAGCCATGAGCGCACCGAAAGCCTCAGCCTTCTGTAGCTCCACAATATCGAACTTCATTGCGTCCTGCATGGTTGAGAGCATCTGACGATCCATATAGTTGAGCAATGCCACCACCCAAAGCAGTGCCACTACGAGCCACGGATAGAACTTTTTGTTTTTCATTTTTGATAGAGATTTGTTTTTAGTTGTTTGTTTTTCAAGTTTAAGGCTGCACTCCGTAGCTGAATGCGGGGCGCAGCCTATCTTATTCAATGCAAAAGTATCATTTTTTTTCTACACGACAAAACAGAACGTGTGCTTAATTAATCTTTCCAGCCTCACGCTCTGCAATTTTTTCGTTTGCCTTATCACGGGCGTATGCTGAGTCGTGCGCCTTTCTGTCTTCATCGTAGTAGACGGTGCGATAGGTGACATTGCCACCTCCACCACCTTTAGGCTCGGGCATTGCGTACAGAACGAAGCCTATAATGACTCCGACTATCAATATCTGAATAATCAGTTTGAAGATAACGACAACCAGTCCCCATACGGCTACGATGCAACCGAGTATATAGACAATAGTGAAGAGCGTGAGCAGGAGACCCAACTTCTTGCTCTTCATAAGCTCGATGTTGCGCTTCAACGAGAGAAAGACACCAATGCCCAATGCCAAAAGTAAAGAAACGAGTATTAAGAGTGACTCAACCCATCCGCTTAAGCCCAAGAATTCAAATATAAGTGCTGACACTATCACTACGGGTAACGCGGCGAGTATGCTTATGAGTGCTGGTTTCACAGATATGCCATCGTGTACGTCGCCGTCGAAGGCTTCGCCCAAGATTACAGGCTCGTAGAACTTGATGCTCATAACCTGATAGAACACAATCAAGCCGAACGGAATGATACGCAGCAACGAGCCGAAGAAGCCATAACGGTTCTTGTCGCACCACCAGAAGCAGTTGGTGCCCAACACGCTATAAGCCCATATCTCGAGCAGCGTGCCCGCCATGATACATGCGGGTATTGCCACCACGGCTATCGAGCGTATCTTATTGCTCCTCATAGCCAAGATGTTGAGCACCATGACGCCGAGGAAGAGTAACGCTATTATAATATAAGGTATAATAGAATTGAAGATGCGGCCCTGTATGGTATGCGCTAGCTCGTCCGACTTCGTCAGCACCTTGTCCTCTACACCCTCCGGGTTGTCCTTACTGAACACGAGGTTCTCGCTAAGCGTGCAGTATTTCTTGCCGTCTTTCTGTATTACGGCATATCCAATGGAGCCTCCCGTATCAATCACGCCCTTGTCGTAGAACTTATCCACGCCTTCTACCTGGTCGCCATCGTGCAGATAGAACACGAGTTTCTCGCCCTTACTGTAGTAGGTGTCCTCTGAGCGGATTGTCTCCACAACATCATATACAGCAACAGAGTCGCCACGTAGACACTTCACGTCGTACTTCTGCGCACTTGCCGCTACGACATACAGCAGCAGCAACATCAATAGGTTAATTGCTTTCTTCATAAGTTTTGTTGGTTTTTGGTTTATTAGTTATGTTTATTAGTTGCGGCTTTTCACTTCTACAAATATAGTAATAAATACTCAGACTGTGCAACTTAAACCAAACAAAAAGCCCAGAAACCGAATAAAAACGCCCGTTTGCTGACACTTTGTCACCAAAAACAACTAAAACAGCAGTTCGTAACGACATATTGTCACACATATAACGTTGGAATATAGTTTGTGTAATGGTTTATAGAAAACAAGAAAACAAAAAGAAAGGAGAACGATATGACATTCGACAAATTCACAATCAAAGCACAAGAGGTTGTCCAAGAGGCATTGAACACCGCACAGCGCAGTGGTCAGCAGAGCATCGAGCCGATGCACTTGCTGAAGGCTCTGCTTGTGAAGGCTAAGGACGTTACGACCTTTATCTTCCAGAAGCTTGGCGTGAATGCCATGCAGGTGGAGAGCGTTGCCGACGCCGAGCTGCAGCGTCTGCCGCGCGTTCAGGGCGGACAGCCTTATCTTTCTAACGATACCAACGCCGTGCTGCAGCGTGCACAGGACTTCGCTACGAAGAACGGCGACGAGTTTACGAGCGTAGAGCCTATTCTGCTCGCTCTCTTGCAGGTGAACTCTACGGCGAGCCGCATCCTCAAGGACGCAGGCATGACCGAGGCTGACACCGTGAAGGCCATTCAGGAGTTGCGTCAGGGCGAGAAGATACAGTCGCAGTCGGCAGACGAGAACTTCCAGAGCCTCGAGAAGTACGCCAAAAACCTCGTTGAGGAGGCGCGCCAGGGCAAGCTCGACCCTGTTATAGGTCGTGACGAGGAGATACGTCGCGTGCTGCAGATACTCTCGCGACGCACCAAGAACAACCCAATATTAATCGGTGAACCGGGTACTGGTAAGACTGCCATCGTTGAAGGCTTGGCTGAGCGCATCGTGCGCGGCGACGTACCAGAGAACCTTAAGGACAAGCAGCTCTACTCGCTCGACATGGGCGCACTCGTAGCCGGAGCCAAGTACAAAGGCGAGTTCGAGGAGCGTCTGAAGAGCGTAATAAAAGAGGTGACCAACGCCGACGGTCGCATCATCCTCTTCATCGACGAGATTCATACGCTTGTAGGTGCAGGCGGTGGCGAAGGTGCTATGGACGCAGCCAACATCCTCAAACCGGCACTTGCGCGTGGCGAGCTGCGCAGCATCGGTGCTACGACGCTCAACGAGTATCAGAAGTACTTCGAGAAGGACAAGGCTCTGGAGCGCCGTTTCCAGACCGTAATGGTCGACGAGCCTGACGAGCTTTCGGCTATCTCCATACTTCGTGGTCTGAAGGAACGCTACGAGAACCACCACAAGGTGCGTATACAGGACGATGCCTGCATAGCTGCCGTGAAGCTTTCGGAGCGTTACATATCCGACCGCTTCCTGCCTGACAAGGCTATCGACCTCATGGACGAGGCGGCTGCAAAGTTGCGCATGGAGCGCGACTCTGTGCCCGAGGAACTCGACGAGATTACGCGCCGACTGAAGCAGCTGGAGATTGAGCGCGAGGCTATCAAGCGCGAGAACGACACCGAGAAGATTAAGCAGCTCGACAAGGACATCGCCGAACTGCGCGACCAGGAGAAGGCGTTCCGCGCTAAGTGGGAAAGCGAGAAGGGCTTGGTGAACAAGATTCAGCAGGACAAGCAACAGATGGAGCAGCTGAAGTTCGAGGCGGAGCGTGCCGAGCGCGATGGCAACTACGAGCGCGTGGCTGAGATACGCTACGGCAGACTGAAGGCTCTTGAGGAGGACATCCGACAGATACAGAACCAGCTGAAGTCGACGCAGGGCGGCAACGCCATGATACGCGAGGAGGTGACAGCCGACGACATAGCCGAGGTAGTAAGCCGCTGGACGGGAATACCCGTTACGCGCATGATGCAGAGCGAACGCGAGAAGCTGCTGCACCTTGAGGAGGAGCTGCACCGCCGCGTCATCGGACAGGACGAGGCTATCAAAGCCGTGAGCGACGCCGTAAGACGTTCCCGTGCCGGACTGCAGGACCCGAAGCGACCTATCGCTTCGTTCATATTCCTCGGCACGACGGGTGTGGGCAAGACGGAGCTGGCAAAGGCTCTCGCCGAATACCTGTTCAACGACGAGACGATGATGACGCGTATCGACATGAGCGAGTACCAGGAGAAGTTCAGCGTGTCTCGACTCATCGGTGCGCCTCCAGGATACGTAGGCTACGACGAGGGCGGTCAGCTGACGGAGGCTGTACGCCGCAAACCTTACTCTGTCGTACTCTTCGACGAGATAGAGAAGGCTCACCCCGACGTCTTCAACATCCTCTTGCAGGTGCTCGACGACGGCAGACTGACCGACAACAAGGGTCGCACCGTCAACTTCAAGAACACCATCATTATTATGACTTCAAACCTTGGCAGCCAATACATACAGGCTCAGTTCGCCGGCATCACGCCCGAGAACCGCGACCATGTCATCGGCGACACTAAGGAAAAGGTGATGGAGATGCTGAAGAAGACGATACGTCCGGAGTTCCTCAACCGTATCGACGAGACTATCATGTTCCTGCCGCTCACGAAGGAGGAGATTGCGGAGGTTGTAACGCTGCAGATGAACGCAGTGAAGAAGATGCTGGAGCCGCAGGGCTTCACGCTCAACGTCACACCGGCAGCCATCAATTTCCTCGCCGACGAGGGCTTCGACCCGGAGTTCGGCGCACGCCCCGTAAAGCGCGCCATACAGCGCTGCGTGCTCAACGACCTCTCGAAGAAGATTCTTTCGGACGAGGTAAAGCGCGAGCAGCCTATCACGATTGATGCAGACAGCGAAGGCTTAGTGTTCCGCAATTAAAAATCGCAACAACTGTCATCCGCATCGGTCGACGCAGCATAGATAAAGTCAACATAGATACTAAAAAAAAGTAGCAGAGGTCAACGACTTCTGCTACTTTTTTTGTTTAAACACTTGCTCAGAGTGTGCCGAACGCACCTCTTGAGAATTTATTTACTTCACGTATTTCTTTCCGTTCTGGATGTAGATGCCCTTTCCTAAGGTGCTGAAGTTGTTGCCAACATAGCGTCCGTCGATGGTGTAGATGCGTCCGTCGTTGGTCTTAACGTCGACCTTCACGTCCTCGATGCCGGTCTCGCCAGCCACACATACCTTCACCTCGTCGAGGAAGAAGCGCTTTCCGCCGTTGAAGTAGACACGGTCGTAGCCGTTGCCCTCAAACTCTACAGCGTAGTCGTTCCACTTGCCTTCCTCCATGAAGAAGCGCTCAAGCATCTTGTTGCCGAAGTAAACGTCGATAGTGTTGTCGTCGCCCTGGAACGGAGCCGCCTTAAATGTGAGGCGCACCTTGCCCGGCACGTTGAATGCAGGCGTAGAAGCCTCGCCCGGCACAGCCTTTGAACCAAAGCGTGCGCACTTGTTGCCGGCGTTGCCCTTGTTGAAAACCCAACCTGTCAGGTCGGTCTTCAGTGCGTTGCTTGTATTAGGATTCCAGATGCCGTCGTTGCCACCCTTAGCGGTGTTGGCATCGAAGGTCTCGTTGAGGAGCACTGCTCCCGGAACGATGTCGATGTTCATGCCAGGCAGACCGCGGAAACGGAACGAAACAGTTCTGTCGGCGTTCTGTGTGATACCAAGCAGAGCCTTGCCCATGAGCTTCGAGCCGTCGAAGTTGGCGTTGAAGAGTGTAGCAGCAGGCGCAGAAGTGTCGGTAAGACTGTCGTTCTTCACAACGCCATTCTCCATGTACGGGTATGTATCGTAGGCTGCTTTATGACCTGTCGCCATGTTGTCGGCATGGAACACCGACATACGCTGGTGAAGTGGGTCGTCGTTCACGCTGTTTGCATCCCACACCGACTGGAGATAGTCGACATGTGTCACGAGTAAACCGTTACCCGGCACCGATGCGTCCCAGTTTGTCTTCTGGCGGTTGTCGATGATGTAGTACTCGTCGCGGTTGTTCTCGTTGTACATGATGTATGTCTTGCCACCCTCGCTGAGCGGTTTCATGTTCGAGATGTCCTGGTTCTTCACCAGCTCGATTGGCTCTATCCAGCCAGCCACCCACTTCTCGTAGCCTGTGAAGCCTGCCGGACAGAAGCCGTTGCCGTTGTAGCAGCCAGAGTGGAGCAAGTCCCAGTCGTCCATGCCGTAGCCGCCGGAGTAGGTAGTGTCGTACATGTCGGCGAAGCCAAGACAGTGAGAGAACTCGTGGCATACAGTGCCGATGCCGTCGCACTCCTTGTCGGGGTTGAGCTCGCTACTGCAAGCGTATGTGTTTATGTAAATGCCCTCGCCCGTATTGTACACCTGACCGTAGTCGCTTGCGCGGAGAGTGCTCATGTGAGGCCAGATGTTAGACGCAGCTGCTCCCTCATAGTTCTCGCCACGTCCGGCGTAGAGGAGGAACACCTGGTCGGCATAACCGTCGTTGTCCCAGTCGTAGTCCTTGAAGTTCACCTTGCCCTTGCACTGGCCGAGTGCCCATGCCACGAGCTCGCCGATGTGCTTGTCTGATCTGCCGTTAGAATAGTTCTCGCCGTAGTAAGCAGCCTCCTTCGGAGCTGTGACAGGACCGACGATATCGAACGTCAGCTCGAACTGGCCGCCGCTCTGTGCGTGGTAGTAGTCGCGCACTGAACCCTTGAATGAGCCTTCCACGTAGTTCTCTTTGTTGGCAAACTTCTCGTAGAACGCCTTATCGTGCTTGCTGTTGAACGGACGGTCGGGGAACTGCACGAGCATGATCAGACCCTTCTTCTGTCCGAAGTAGCCCTTCTTGCCCTCGTCAGCCTTCTTCATGCGCAGACGTTTTGCGCCAATGACCTCGTTCACCTTGGCACGCTTCAGGCGTGCACTCTCACGAGCAGCCGGCATATCCATGAGCTCGTAAAGCCCATCGGCATTCTGATAGTAGCACTTGCCGTCCTCGGCGAGATAATAGTGCAGGAACTCATCGCCCTGAAGCGAAGCCTTCAGTTCGGTTCCATTGACAAGCTTGATGACGGTAGTGCCCTTTCTTGCAGGAACAGCAAAAGCAGAGAGCGACGCCATAGCTATGCACAACGATAGTAAAGTCTTTCTCATATAAGATTTGGATGTAATAAAACAAATATGCAATAATGATTTAAATCAGTTGCAAATTTACTTATTTAATTTTCATTTTTCAGTGTTTTTCAAATAATTATGTATGATGCGATGTGTTTTTCACCAATTTTAAACTAACTTTGTAGAGTTGATATCACCCCCTCACCACAACAACACCTCAACATCACACCCCCTCACCCCCTCAACATCTCAACATCATTTAAAACCCAACAATATGGAAAACAACGAAAAAGACCACATCCAGTTGCCCGACAACGCCTTCACCGAGTTGAAGCCGGGCGAGGAGTATCAGCCCGTGATGGAACCGGGCAGGAGTTATCCGGAAGTGAACCTATGGTCGGTGACCTGGGGCATCATCATGGCGATGCTCTTCTCAGCCGCCGCTGCCTACCTCGGACTGAAGGTGGGACAGGTGTTTGAGGCAGCCATCCCTATCGCCATCATTGCTGTAGGCGCATCAACACTTGCCAAGCGCAAGAACCCGCTTGGCGAGAACGTCATCATCCAGAGCATCGGTGCCTGCTCGGGCACCATCGTAGCCGGTGCCATCTTCACGCTGCCTGCCATCTACATTCTGCAGGCGAAGTATCCGGAGATGAGCGTATCGTTCGTGAAGGTGTTCATGTCGTCGCTGCTCGGCGGTATCTTGGGCATACTTTTTATGATTCCGTTCCGCAAGTACTTCGTGAAGGACATGCACGGCAAGTACCCCTTCCCCGAAGCCACTGCCACTACGCAGGTGCTCGTGAGCGGAGCCAAGGGTGGCTCGCAGGCTAAACCGTTGCTCATCGCCGGACTCATCGGTGGTCTGTACGACTTCATCGTGGCTACCGTCTACTGGTGGAACGAGTGCTTCACGACGCGCGTCGCGGAATGGGGAACCGTAGCTGCCGACAAGGCGAAACTCGTGTTCAAGGTGAACACCGGTGCTGCTGTGTTAGGCTTGGGCTATATCATCGGCTTGAAGTATGCCTTCATCATCTGCCTCGGCTCGTTCGCCGTATGGTGGCTCATCGTGCCAGGCATGTCGATAATCTTCCACGACCAGGTGCTCAACCTCTGGAACCCTGAGATTACGCAGACCGTTGGCGCAATGTCGCCAGAACAGATCTTCAAGTTCTACGGCAAGAGCATCGGTATCGGCGGCATCGCCATGGCTGGCATCATCGGCATCATCAAGTCGTGGGGCATCATCAAGGGTGCCGTATCGCTTGCTGCTAACGAGATGAAGGGTGGCGCACAGTCGTCTGCCAACACCGTGCGCACACAACGCGACCTGCCGTTCAAGTTCATCGCCATCGCTTCCATCGCTACGCTCATCATCACCTTCCTCTTCTTCTGGTTCGGTGTGATGGATGGCAATCTGCTCTTCGCCGTTGTAGGCATTCTGCTCGTCACCGTCATAGCGTTCCTCTTCACCACCGTAGCCGGCAATGCCATCGCTATCGTAGGTTCTAACCCCGTATCGGGCATGACGCTTATGACGCTCATACTCGCGTCGGTGGTGCTCGTGGCTGTCGGACTGAAGGGCACTGGCGGTATGGTTGCCGCGCTCATCATGGGTGGCGTGGTCTGCACCGCACTCTCTATGGCAGGCGGTTTCATCACCGACCTCAAGATTGGCTACTGGCTCGGCACAACGCCGAAGAAGCTGGAGTCGGGGACATGCTTAGGCCCACTCGTCTGGGCTGAGACCGTTGGCGGCGTGATGTTTTTGCTCATCCAGTCATACGGCTTCGCTAGCGGAGCCCTCGCAGCTCCTCAGGCTAACGCTATGGCTGCTGTCATCGACCCGCTTATGAACGGCGTGGGCGCACCGTGGGCTCTGTACGCTATCGGAGCCGTAATAGCTGTGGTGCTCACCTACTTTAAGATTCCGGCTATCGCCTTCGCACTCGGCATGTTCATTCCATTGGAGCTGAACACTCCGCTCCTCGTTGGTGGCATCGTGAGCTGGTACGTTACATCGCGCTCTAAGGACGCAGAGGTGAACCGCGAACGTGGCGAGAAGGGCACACTGCTCGCCAGTGGTTTCATCGCTGGCGGCGCACTGATGGGTGTTCTCTCTGCCCTGCTCCGCTTCTGCGACGTACACTTCGTAACTGATGGCTGGATGAAATCGTGGCTTGCTAATCCTCTGTCAGAGGTAGCTTCGCTCGCAGCCTACTGCTGCTTGATCGGCTACTTCGTGTTCGCCACAAAGGGCAAGAAGTAAGGATATAGAATATAGAGCATACGCATCGGCTGATGCGCAACATCATACTAACGCTATACATACAGAACAAGGGGTGCAACCGCGGTTGCACCCCTTGTTCTGTATGTATAGCGTATAGCTTAAAATATTAATCGATTTCTTCATCAGCCTCGTAACCACCCATCTCGCGGATAGCATTCTTCAGCATTGTGTACTGCTGATAGAGGTGGTTTACCGGCTCCTCGCCCTTAGTGTAGTCGTGCATCGGAGCCTTGAGGAAGAAGCTCAGGAAGCGCTGTATGCCGTAGCGTCCGGCACGAGCAGCGAGGTCGCTGAGCAAGGTGAGGTCGAGCAACAGCGGAGCAGCGAGGATAGAGTCGCGGCAGAGGAAGTTAATCTTGATCTGCATCGGGTAGCCCATCCATCCGAAGATGTCTATGTTGTCCCATCCCTCCTTGTTGTCGTTGCGAGGCGGATAGTAGTTGATGCGCACCTTGTGATAGTACTGTGTATCCTCGTCGTTGCCGTGTCCGTAGAGGTCGGGCTGCACGTCGGGCTTGAGGATCGTCTCAAGTGTAGAGAGCTTGCTGACCTCCTTGGTGTGGAAGTTGGCAGGTTCGTCGAGCACGAGTCCGTCGCGGTTGCCGAGGATGTTTGTAGAGAACCATCCGCTCAAACCGAGGCAACGTGAGCCAATCATCGGAGCGAAACCGCTCTTCACGAGCGTCTGACCGGTCTTGAAGTCCTTACCGGCGATAGGCATCTTGGTCTGCTCAGCGAGCTCCCACATAGCTGGGATATCGACTGTAGTGTTAGGAGCACCCATGATGAACGGTGCGCCCTCTGTCAATGCTGCGTAAGCATAGCACATAGACGGAGCTACATGCTCGCGGTCGTCAGCCTTCATAGCTGCTTCGAGAGCTGCCACTGTGCCGTGTTTCTCCATGTCTACTGGTACGTAGATCTCGGTAGATGCTGCCCAAATAACAACGATACGTGCGCAACCGTTCTGCTCCTTGAAGTCGCGGATATCCTTGCGCAGAGCCTCAACCATCTCCCAGCGAGTCTTGCAGTCCTTAACGTTGTCGCCGTCGAGGCGCTTAGCGTAGTTCTTGTCGAAGGCAGCCTTCATCGGCACCACCTTTTCCAACTCCTCGCGCACGGGGTTGATATCCTTCTCCTTCAGCACCTCGGCATACATAGCTGCCTGATAAGCATTCTGTGGATATACGTCCCATGTTCCGAATACGATATCGTTGAGATCGGCAAGAGGCACGATGTCCTTATAGTGCAGATACTTCTTGTCTGCGCCCTTGCCAACACGAATCTTGTCATACTGAGTCATTGCACCAACAGGCTTAGCAAGTCCCTTGCGAGCCATGAACACACCAGTCATAAAAGTGGTGGCTACTGCGCCACAGCCTACAACCAAAATACCCAGCTTTCCTTCTGCTGGCTTAACGTTAGTTTGTTTCATCTTTTAGTTATTAAATTTTTAATAATTAGGTTTCTATGCACATTCTGTTATGAAACCACAATCGGACAGAAGCATATTAACGCTTCAAACCCGAATTGCCTCACAACACGACTTAGCAAAAGTACTAATTTAATCCGAGAAACGCCCAACTTAAACCAGTTGTTTTAAAAATATGGTACTATTTAACACTTTTGTTGCAATATACAACAGCATAAAGACTCTACGAAACTAATCACAGGCTATAGCAAAATATCTGAAAGCAGCAAACAGATACACGTTTTGTCGGGCAATGGGTCTTCTTTTGGGTTGGCATAATAGATGAGTGCCACCTTTTGATTGGATCCGTCTTCATCGCGCGTAATGGTTAGCTTGGCATGGGAGCCGCCCCCGAAGAAGTTTTCGAGCATGAAGTCCTGACGTTTCTGATAGAGTTGCATATCGATAATGTTGCCTTTGTAGCGCACGCTGTCACGATAAGTCAAAGTGCAACACTGCTTACGTTGCTCGCTATCGTACGTCACGACCAACTTACCCATATCTGCAACGAGGGTGTCCTCGGGCAGTTCGCTGGAGAACTCGACGTGATAGCGGAACGAATAGGGATTAAAAAAACTGTCCTGTGCATGACTGGTGCATACACAGGATAGTATAATGATAACGAATGATAAAAATCTGAACTTTGCCATTTCAGTAGAAATACTGTTTTGTCAATTCTGCATGTCAGCACTGATTAGACTAACTTTACCACCAACCGAGTGAGCAATCGCTCTCTGGGCAGTTGTTGGTTGCATACTCATCAGCGAGTTTGCGACAAGCTGCTCCCAGTTCCTTTCTGCTGAGCTGCACCGACTCGTCGCCATAGGCTGTTTCGTACACCTTCTCCATCATCTCTAAAGCCTGCTCGTAGAGGTTGCAGTCCTCTGGAATGGCGCAGAGCTCGAACAAAGCCTGCTCGTACTGCTTGCCATTGATGAGCGTTTGTGCCTTACGTATGATTGAGGCGGCGTTGTTGTTGTAGTAGTCGATGATGCGCTGCTTCGACTTGTCAACGAGTTTGCGGAGCTGTGGCGAGTTCTTGATGTTCTTCAACGCATTAGTGAGCGCCTGCTCTTCGGTGTTGCCGATGCCAGTGAACTCAACGATAGACGTACCGAAGCACGACTTTGTGCGTGCATCGCCAACGGCGAAGGTTGCTGATATGCGTTGCGCTATCTTTGTGCCTGCCACTTCTGTCTGCAACGGAACGGTCTTGCACGCCAATACGAAGCGCGAGTTGTAGCCACTCACCAGCTTCATCGAGGTGATGACGCTGCGCAAACGAGCCTCTACGATAGCCTTCTGACCTTCAGTTGCCTTGCTCTCCTTTGCGTCGTACATCGGCGAGAGCGTTATCTGTGCAGAACTTGCGAGCGAGCATAGTGCCAGCGCTGCAAGAACAAATAGTTTTCGTATCTGCATAATCATAATGTTTTAGAACAACATGTTATTTGTTTTGAAGTCTCGCAAGCCGATAGAACTTGCAAGACTTTCCTTTTGCTATTACTCAACGAGGAAGTTGACACGTCCGAGCCTGTTGCCCTGTCCCTTGCTCACCTTAAAACCGGTCTCTGCTTTGAACGCCTTTCTTACGCCCTTAGCCCATTCTTCTGCCTCGATAGGTTCACCGCTCTCGTCGAAGAATGGTATGCGCACAGCCTTGAACTCAACAATATCAGCTGTCTTGCGTCCTATCTTGCAAGCCCGATTTACGGCGTGCTTCTTCACCCACGAGTAGAGGAACTCGTCGTATGTGTCGCCGTCGTCGCCAATCTCGTCCTTGATAAAGTTGATGCCAGCACTTGGTGCTGAGCGGAACACAACAACAATCTTGCGACCGTTGTCGCGCAGGTCCTTATAATACTCGATGATGCGGTCGCACAAGTCGTCGCAGTTGCCTGCCACTGCCTTACGCAGTGCGAGGTCGGTAGGATCCATTGTCATAGAAATGGTGCCTTCTACCGACGACACCTGCTCATAGGTGTAAGCGTCGACAGCCTTTATAGTATAAGAAATATTCTTGCGCGGACCAACCATTTGCACAGCATAGTCGACATCTACGCGGATGTCAGGACGTGCCTGCTGCATGAGTTCGTCCATAGCGTTCTTCTCTGCCTCATAGCCGTCAGCTGCATTAGCAAGTTCTTCGGCGCGTTCGCGCTTCATATCCTTCAGAATGCTCTGCAGGTCTTCGTGCTCGAACTTACGCTCCTCGAACACCTTCTGCACAGATTGGATAACCGAACCCATTTCGCGTGTGTTCACAAAGGCTTCGTTATACTTAGGTATGTATTCTGTCTCGCCCTGATTGTTGAACGTCTTCATAAAACCATGATCATTCATCCACGAGTCGGCAGGGAAGACGATAATGGTAGGCATTGCTGCCTGCTGCGCCTTCATCACAACTGCGAAGGTAAGGAGCAGAAACAAACTAAAAATTCTTTTCATAATATGTTTATCTATTTACATTAAAACATCTGCTATTATCGAGTATTAGCGCGAGAAGATGCTGCGTGCTCCTTCTATAATGCCATCCTTCTCCATGCGTTTGCGCAATTCTTTGAGATTGACCTGCACGAGCAAACCAACCTGCCACTCCTTCTTGCCCTTGATTACATCGCCGGCAGACTGTGCGCCACGGCTTGTAAGTTGTATGTACTGGCGGTATTCGCCCGAATTGAAGAAGCGGTCAAAGTACTCCTTGTGTGCCTGATAGCCTTCTGGGCAGAGCGGAGGCACGTTGCCCTGTTTGCCAGAATAGTTGGCAGCCAAGCCTTTAAAGAGCAGTCCGTGTACGGCGTTGCGCATACAGATATCCTTTGTAAGCAGTTCTTTCTTCTTACCGTAGCTCCACACCTTGAATACCGTAAAGCCAACTGTGGATGCTGGTACGTCCTTTACATAAGTCAGCTCATAACTGTAATCGACAAAATCCTTCTTTTTACCAGCACTTACTGAAAGTGCCATGCAGAAGCAGATAGCGATAAAGAGTAATCTTTTCATAATCAAATCTATTTAGCATTTAACCAAAAACGTCTTTTAAAAGCTACACACCTATTATATATAAATATGTATAGTAGCTTTTAAAAGACAGTAATTAATATTTATATTTTATTTTGCAAGACGAATAAGACAGCCCTCACCAATCTTCTTTCCTGGTTTGCCATCGAATACGGTGTACTTCAACTCAGCGTTGCCTTCCTTCTTCTCACCGTCTTCTGCTTCGCCTTCGAGAGTCTCGTTAGCACCTTCCTGGTTGTCCCAAACAGAATTCTTGGCAACCTTGATTGTGCCTACTTTCTTCCACTCTATTTCTTTGTCGTTCTTCTGACACATGAACACGTCGAACTTATCGCCTGCCTTCACACCTTCCTTTGTACCGATGTAAGCAACGAGCTTGCCGTCTTCCTCATGAAGCGAACTCATTGGGCGGAACTCGTCGTAGTCGCGCTGCAGAGCAGCGAAAGCAGCGTCGGTAGCACGCAATGCACCACGAGCAATCAGCTTGTCGAGGTTAGCCGACTTCATTGTCAAGCCTGCGCCTGCGTACTTAGATGAGCGACCAACATACTTCAGCTGATAGTTTGCGTTAGCGTTGAAGTCGGCTACGTTATTCCAGTATTTATTATACATTTCCAGTGTCTTTTCAGAATCCCAATCGAGCTTGAAGAGATAAGCATTTGTTCTTACGAAGTAGCCCTTTGTCTTGGCAGCAGCTGTCTCGGCAGCCTTCACTGCGATGTTGCCTGCCATCTTGGCGATGCCTGGTAAGAACTCCAACGTAACCTTAGCCATTGCAATAGCTGTAGCGCTCTTCTCCTTTGCGTTCATCATACGATAGTTGTTAACGCATACGTATGTTGTGCTCAGCAGTTTTGTATGCAAATTGTAAAAAATATCGTTATTTCCTGTTTCTAACGCCACCTTGCGAGCTTCTTCGCTCAAGCCCACCTTACCATACTCATAAATGGTTCCCATGTCAAAAGCAGCCACGTTCTTATAGTCAGCTCCCTGCGGAACGTGCCATTTAGCCACGAGCTGGTTGCCGAACTTGTTTGCATTGAAGTAGTTGAGCAAGCGTGCTGCGTACTCGCGTTCTGCGATTGGGTCAACCTTTACGCCCATTGAAGCGAGCGTGGTCTTGAGGAGTGCGTCCTTAGCCGACTCTTTCTCGATAGCGTCCATCTCTGCCTTTGTGGCTGTAGGTACGGTAGACCAGTCGATGTGGTGGCTACCCAGATTGAAGTCGTTATAGTTAGGATAGCGCGTTGCGAAGTCGATGCCGTCGAACGCCTTGTTTGTTACCTCGTAAGCGTGGGCATACTCCTCGTTGTCGGCTGGCATATCGAGTTTAAGCATGTACACTGAGTTACGGATGTAGAGTGAGTCAGCATTTTCCTGTGCGCTCACAGCGTTTGGTGCCATGCTCAGAAGAGCAAGACCAAAGAACAGATTTGTCTTCATTTGTTGATATTTTTTAGGTTTTAAATTCGTTGGTTGTAGTTTCGCAAGCTCAGTGCTTGCGAAACTATATCTTCAGTTGTTAGGCTTCTCTTACAGCTCGATGATGAGGAAAGCTGATGCGTTCCAGAACTTCTCTGCATCAACGATGGTGAGTGTAGATGTGCCGTCGCCGTTCTTCTCGATGGTGTAGCTACCCTGTGGATTGCCTGAAACGACTTTCGGCTTCTTCGACTGCAGCTTGAGAGTCTTGAACGAACGCACGGCAACAGTCTTGAAGAGACTCTTGTCGATGGCAGCGCTGTTCACCTTCTTCTTCTTTAGGAAGCCGCCCTTGAGCAAGCCCTTCTCGCTAAGCTCCTTCTTCGAGCCTACGCAGTAGTAGCGTTTGTTCAACTCTTTATCCTGCTGATAGTTCTGCTCCTTCAGATAGTCCGACTCGTTGGTCAGCTCTTTAACGTTGTAGCGCAGCTCGTCAATCTTCACATCCTTTGTCTGTACGAGTTCCTCGAGCTCAGCGATGCGTGCCGTCTTTTCAGCCAACTGTGCGTTGAGGTATTCCACCATCTTCTGCAGGTTGGCGATAGTCTGCTTCGACGACTTTTCCTGTGCCTTGTTCTTCGCAGTGAGTGCGTCTATCTGCTGCTGCTTGCGTGCAAGCAGTTCCTTGAACGATCTGAGTTGTGTGAGCATGTGCTGCTTGTCGGTTGTGCCTTCAGGATGATTGAAAATCATATTCTCCTGTACTTGGATAGAATCGAGACATGACGCAACAGAATTGATAAACGCAGACATCTCCGCTACTTCCTGGTCTTCCAACGCCTCGTTTACCACGGCTGTAGAGTCGCTACCGTCAGCAGTCTGTGCGTTCTTGTTGTTATTACACGAAACAAATGATGCGAAACCAATGGCCATCATTACGATAAGCATTGAGGATTTGATTTTTTTCATATTGTTTGAATATTTAGGTTACAAAATATTATTAAGAGTTGCCTTTATCACACATTTTGTGTCCGATTAGGTGATTGCAAAGTTAGACATTTTATTAATACAAGCAAAAAATATATAACGTTTTTTTTCTATTCATTAAAAAAAGATAGACAACTTTATTGTGTCTTCTTTTTTTTCTCTAAATTTGCAACGTCTAAGAATAAATACCGAAAAGATGGTTTTTAAATACGACTTTCTGATTATTGGTGCCGGAGTTGCCGGCATGAGCTACGCTTTGAAGGTAGCTCGCGCACACAAAGGTAAGGTGTGCATGATTTGCAAGACTTCGCTTGACGAGGCAAACACTTCGTTTGCCCAGGGAGGCGTTGCCTCAGTGACTAATCTTGCAGTCGACAATTTCGACAAGCATATAGAAGACACGATGATAGCGGGCGACTTCATCAGCGACCGCCGTGCCGTAGAGCAGGTGGTGCGCAATGCGCCGGAGCAGATTGCCGAGCTCGTGAAATGGGGTGTGAACTTCGACCGCAAGGAAGACGGCGAATTCGACCTGCACCGCGAGGGCGGACACTCCGAGTTCCGCATACTGCACCACGCCGACGACACGGGCGCCGAGATACAACGCGGACTGATGGCAGCGGTGCGCGCCTGCCCCGACATCGACGTTAAGGAGAACCACTTCGCCGTGGAGATAATCACGCAGCACCACCTTGGCGCGCGCGTCACACGTCGCACACCTTATATTAATTGCTACGGTGCGTACGTGCTGAACCCCGAGACGCAGAAGGTGGACACATATCTCAGTAAGGTGACGCTGATGTGTACGGGCGGTTGCGGTGCCGTATACCAGACCACTACCAACCCCGTCATCGCTACGGGCGACGGCGAGGCAATGGTATATCGTGCAAAGGGCACGGTGAAGGACATGGAGTTCGTACAGTTCCACCCGACGGCGCTCTATCACCCGGGCGAGACTCACCCTGCGTTCCTCATCACTGAGGCGATGCGTGGCTACGGTGGCATACTGCGCCTGCCTAACGGCGAATCGTTCATGGAGAAGTACGACGAGCGCCTCTCGTTAGCTCCGCGCGACATCGTGGCGCGTGCCATCGACAAGGAGATGAAGATACACGGCATCGACCACGTGTGTCTCGACGTTACGCATAAGGACCCGGCTGAGACAAAGAAACACTTCCCGAACATCTACCTCAAGTGCAAATCTATCGGCATTGACATTACCACCGACTATATCCCCGTTCGCCCGGCAGCCCACTACATGTGCGGCGGCATAAAGGTTGATCTCAACGGACAGTCGTCGATAGAGCGCCTGTACGCCATCGGCGAGTGCTCTTGCACGGGTCTGCACGGCGGCAACCGCCTGGCGAGCAACTCGCTCATCGAGGCTGTGGTGTACGCCGACGCAGCTGCCAAGCACTCGCTGGAGCACGTAGACGAGTACGACTTCAACGAGAAGGTGCCGGAGTGGAACGACGAGGGCACGATGACCAACGAAGAGAAGGTGCTCATCACGCAGAGCGTGAAGGAGGTGGGCGAGATAATGTCCAACTATGTGGGCATCGTGCGCTCCGACCTGCGCCTGAAGCGTGCGTGGGACCGCCTCGACCTGCTCTACGAGGAGACTGAGGAGCTGTTCAAGCGCGTAAAGGCGAGCCGCGACATCTGCGAGCTGCGCAACATGATTAACGTGGGCTACCTCATCACACGTCAGGCGATCGAGCGCAAGGAGTGCCGCGGACTGCACTACACCACCGACTATCCGCTGCACGCGTACGACAAGAAATAACTAACATATTATGAAGCAAAGAACCTTAATCATCGCTCTCTGCTCCTTCGCCCTTATGAGCTTCTGCGTCAGCAAGAACGCCATAAAGTACGAGAAGGGCACCGCCGTAGTCAACACCACGTCGATAGTTAAGGCGCGCGGTTTCCAGGGCAAGACGCCGGTGAAGATATACATCCGCAACGGAAAGGTGCAGAAGATAGTGGCACTGCCCAACCAGGATACGCCCTCGGTGTTCGCTCAGGCGGAGACACTACTGAAGAAGTTCGTGGGCAAGAGTGTCGACGAAGCGGAGCAGATGAAGGTGGACGGCGTGAGCGGTGCCACCTACTCGTCGAAAGCCCTCATACAGAACGTGAAGGGCGGACTGAAATACTACCGAGAGAACAAGAAGTAGAGTGTTTTACATAGCTCTAACAGTATAGAAGGCTGATGTTTTAGCTGCGTTTTGCGGCTAAAACGTCAGCCTTTTTCAGTACTTTCACCATCGTGCAGCGAACGGAATCTGATCGGATGGCGGACGCAATCTGATCGGACGGCGAACGGAATCCGATCGGGCGGCGGACGGAATCCGATCGGGTGGCGAACGCAATCTGATTGGGTGGCGGACGGAGCACGATGCGTCGTCTATAAGGTTCGGAGTTAAGAAGTTGAAAAAAATGAGAACAAATAGTGAGTATTATCCAATAAAATCGTTACCTTTGTAAAATTAAAGTCTGTATCACAAGACTTAAAGCCAACACCCCGAAACAACAAACAACACCCCGAGACAAAAGGATATCAAAAGAACACATTAAACAAATAAAGCAAAGAAAGATGAAGACTGTTTATGATTTCTCGGTGAAAGACAGAAAAGGTAAGAGCGTGTCGCTGAAGGAGTATGCCAACGAGGTGCTGCTCATTGTGAACACAGCTACAAAATGCGGCTTCACACCGCAGTACGAGGAGCTGGAGAAGCTCTACGAGAAGTATCATGCGCAGGGATTCGAGGTGCTCGACTTCCCGTGCAACCAGTTCGGCGCACAGGCTCCTGGCACCGACGAGTCGATACACCAGTTCTGCAAGCTCACGTACAACACCGAGTTCCCGCGCTTCAAGAAGGTGAAGGTGAACGGCGACGACGCCGACGACCTCTTCAAGTTCCTCAAGGAGCAGAAGTCGTTCGCAGGCTTCGACCCTGCACACAAGCTCACTCCGGTGCTCGAGGAGATGCTCGCCAAGGATGCGCCCGACTATAAGGAGACAGCCGACATAAAGTGGAACTTCACAAAGTTCCTCATCAACAAGCGCGGAATGGTAGTGACTCGATTCGAACCGACAGAGAGCCTCGACAATATCGCAAAGCAGATTGAAGAGATTATTTAAGGTGGTGATGTGGTGAGATGTTGAGGTGTTGAGATATGTAGTGGTGAGATGGTGTAATAGTGATGTTGAGGTGGTGACATGTGTCAACACAACAACATCTCAACACAACAACACCACCATTACACCTCAACATAACAACATTACAACACCACATACAACCCCACATATCTCAACACCACAACATCTCAACATAACAACTTGTAATAAAATCAATAGAAATGGAAAATAGAGAACATGTGCGTTGCCTCATCGTGGGCAGCGGTCCGGCAGGCTACACTGCTGCAATATACGCTGGACGCGCCAACCTCAGCCCGGTAGAATACTGCGGCATTCAGACTGGCGGTCAGCTCACACAGACTACCGTCGTAGAGAACTTCCCCGGCTACCCCGAGGGCGTGGACGGCAATCAGATGATGCAGGACTTGCGCCAGCAGGCTCTGCGCTTCGGCGTAGACATGCGCGAAGGCTCAATCGCAAAGGTCGACTTCTCGAAGAAGCCTTACGTGCTCACAACTGACACTGGCGCGGAGATTGAGGCTGACACCGTGATCATCGCTACCGGCGCAAGTGCCAAATACCTCGGACTCGACGACGAGAAGAAGTACAACGGACAGGGCGTGAGCGCATGTGCCACATGCGACGGCTTCTTCTACCGCAAGCGCACCGTTGCCGTTGTGGGCGGCGGCGACACAGCGTGTGAGGAGGCTCTCTATCTGGCTGGTCTCTGCAAGAAGGTGTACATGATTGTGCGCAAGCCTTACCTGCGTGCGTCTGACGTGATGCGCAAGCGCGTGGAGGAGAACGAGAAGATAGAGATTCTCTACGAGCACAACACTCTCGGACTCTTCGGCGAGGACGGCGTGGAGGGTGCTCACCTCGTGAAGCGCAAGGGCGAGGCTGACGAGGAGCGTTACGACATCGCTATCGACGGCTTCTTCCTCGCTATCGGCCATAAGCCGAACACCGACGTGTTCCGCCCGTTCGTCGACTGCGACGAGACTGGCTACATCAAGACCATCGACGGAACGCCGCGCACTAACGTGGAGGGCGTGTTCGCTGCCGGCGACTGCGCCGACACGAACTACCGCCAGGCTATCGTGGCTGCAGGCTCAGGCTGCAAGGCTGCGCTCGAGGCTGAGCGCTGGCTCACTGAGCACAACCTGTAATTTTTAACATAGGAGGGTATGGCATCCTGCCATACCCACGCAACCTCTAATGTTTACATAGGAGGGTATGGCATCCTGCCACACCCACACAACCTCTAATGTTTACATAGGATGGTATGACATCCTGCCATACCCACGCAACCTCAAATCGAGGGTTAACAAGGGCAAATTGTAGGAGGCTACGGCTTTCTTGCCGTAGCCATTAGCAACAAAAGTCTGCAAGCAGTGTAGCTACGGCAAGAAAGCCGTAGCCTCCTATTATATCCAACCAAAACATGACAATCCTCCTCACCGTAGCCGCCTACTTCGCGGCTCTCATGCTCTTCAGCCGCCTCACCGCACGACGCGGCGACAACAACGAGACCTTCTTCCGCGCCAACCGACGCTCGCCGTGGTACATGGTGGCGTTCGGAATGGTGGGCGCTTCCATCTCGGGCATCACGTTCGTGAGCGTGCCGGGCATGGTGATGCGCACCGATATGACATACGTGCAGACCTGCATCGGCTTCATCCTCGGCTACTTCGCCATCGCATTCCTGCTACTGCCGGTCTACTATCGGCTGAACCTGACGACCATTTACTCATATCTGAAGGAGAGGCTCGGCAAGCGGTCGTACAAGACCGGCGCATGGTTCTTCCTCACGTCAAAGATGACGGGCGCAGCGGTGCGCTTCTACGTCGTCTGCATCATTCTGCAACGCTTCGTGTTCGATGCCGTGGGCGTGCCGTTCCCCATAACCGTCGTCGGCATGACGCTGCTCATCTGGCTCTACACGCGCCGCGGCGGCATCAAGACGCTGGTGTGGACCGACACGTTCCAGACCACCTGCATGTTTGCCGCGCTGCTCCTTATTATATATAATGTGACACAACAACTGGGCATGAGCGTGGGCGAAGCCGTGCGGGCGGTGGCTGCCGACGGACACAGCCGCATGTTCGTGTGGGACGACTGGGTGTCGACGCAGAACTTCTGGAAGCAGCTGCTCAGCGGAGCCTTCATCGCCATCGTGATGACGGGCTTGGATCAGGACATGATGCAAAAAAACCTCACGTGCAAATCGCTACGTGAGGCTCAAAAGGATGTGTGTACGTATGGTTTCGCCTTCGTGCCTGCCAACCTGCTGTTTATGGCGCTCGGCGTGTTGCTTATGATGCTGGCGCAGAAGGAGGGTACACCGCTGCCTGCGGCTGGCGACGAGCTGCTGCCGATGTTTGCGGCGACGGGCGCATTGGGCACCGTCGTCACGGTGTTCTTCACCATCGGCATCGTGGCGGCGTCGTTCTCCAGTGCTGACTCGGCGCTCACGGCTCTCACCACGAGCTACTGCGTCGACATCTGCGAGCGCCCCGAGGACGAGCATCTGCGCCGCCGTGCGCATGTGGGTATCGCCGTGGTGTTCATGGCGTTCATACTGCTGTTCCGTATGCTCAACTCTACGAGCGTCATCGATGCCATCTACGTGCTCTGCTCATACACCTACGGTCCGCTGTTAGGTCTGTTCGCCTTCGGACTGCTCACGCACCGCGCCGTCAACGACCGCCTCGTGCCCTATGTATGCCTCGCCTCCCCCCTACTCTGCTACGCTCTCGACATCACCGCGCAACATCTCTGGGGCTACCGCTTCGGCTACGAGCTGCTCATGATCAACGGAGCGTTCACCTTCGCAGGGCTGTGGGCTACGAACAGCGCAAAGAAATATGAAAACTCCCACTGATTTCACACTATACGTTAGAACATAAAAACTCCCACAGATTTCACAGATCTACACAGATGCTGATTGCGTTATTCTCCCACAGAATTCACAGAACACACAGAACCTTCTTGCTAAAAGTATCTGTGTAAATCTGTGAAATCTGTGGGAGATTATCTCAGCAGAAGGTTCTGTGTATTCCGCGAATTCTGTGGGAGATTTTCTCAGCAGAAAGTTCTGTGTATTCCGCGAATTCTGTGGGAGCACACCCAGGGGGTGCAGCTGTCTCAGCTGCACCAACCGAGCAGACGGTACGCCTTCTCGGTTAGTGCACTTCTTGCTCTGTTGGTGCACTTGAGACAAGTGCACCCCCTGAAAGCACCCTAAGAATCTGTGTAAATCTGTGAAATCTGTGGGAGATTTTACAGCAAGAAAGTGTATTCCGTGGGAGGATATATAAACAGAAAGCTCTGTGGGTGCGTGGGTATGGCAAGGATGCCATACCCTCCTACAATACCCGCCTACAATACATCTGTGGGAGGAGAAAGATTATAAGCCCGACCAGACACTCGGGTTGAACGTCTTCTCGACCTGCGCCTCCACATCATCAGGGAGGTTGCAGAAGAAGTCGATACCGGTGCGCTTCTCAAGTTCTGCGATAGAGATAGCGTGTGAACGTAACGTCTCGTTCGTGCGCCACGCATTTTTCTGTTCGCTCCAGAACGCCATGCCTGCATATCCGAACGAACTCTTGCGCAGGATAGCCATGTAGAAGTACTTCGGCACGATGAGCTTGCCCCCGATGCGCGTGATGATGTTCGTCTCGCTGTCGATTGTGCCACCCTTGCAAACGAAGATAGTATCCGTTGCAGAGAGCTTGTCAGCCCACTTGCGCAGCTGGTTCTCCATACGCACCCACAAGCCATTGTTACCACTGTCGTCGAAACCATTAAACTTATGATACTGTGGTTGCATATTCGTCATAACGAAAGTCTGTACGTTCATCTCCTTCGATGCAGTGCGGTCGCCGCTCGGACAGATGTGGCCACGGTCGTAGCCAGGGAAGTAAGTGTACTCGCCCCAATACTCGTTGCTATTGAGGTTGGTTTGGTCGAAGAAGAAGTTCGATTCACGCGAATACTTGCCCGAGTAGCCTTTGTGCATCTGATAGCACGTCCAGCGCTGCGAACGCTTGTCGCAGTCCCACTCCACAGAGAAGTTAACACCGTCTTTATCGTAAGATGTAGATGTCATGCGATAGACAATAACCTTCTGCTTGCCCGTCTTCTTCAGAGCCGGGAACTCCGTGCGTCGAATAGCTTTGTTGTAGCCGTTGGCTGCCGACGGTATGTTAGCGTTCTTGTTCTTCTTGTCTACCTGACCGCTCTGATTACCATCGCCCTCATCATCGTCGCCTCCACAAGCGGTGAAGGTGAGCGCAGAGAGCATCATCACAACAACAGTTGCATAGCGCAGCGCGTATTTAAAACATTGTTTCATCCGTTATTTTCCTTTAAAGTCCCTTTTACTCTTTTACTTTTTTACTTTTAAAAAATATGTTTTGTGGGGGCGTGGTATGGGCAAGATGCCCATACCTCCTACTTTTACTCTTTTACTTTTTTACTCTTTTACTCTTAAATAAAAAAGAGAGTATGTTCCATACGTATATGCAACTACGGATGGAACACACTCTCAATATTCTATTTCAAAAATAGAGCGTGTCTATTTGAAGTATATATCTCGTTCTTTTCCTTACTTGCGAACCTTTGCGTAGCGGTTCATGAACTTATCTACGCGACCTGCAGTATCGACAAGCTTGCTCTTACCAGTATAGAACGGGTGAGATGTGCTTGAGATTTCGACTTTTACCACTGGGTAAGTTTCGCCTTCAAACTCTACTGTCTCTGTAGCCTTGCATGTAGACTTTGTAAGGAACATATCGCCGTTGGACATATCCTTGAATACGACGGGGCGATAGTTTTCTGGATGAATTCCCTTCTTCATTTTGTTTAAATTGTTATAGTGTTAAATAAATATTTCGCTTTTAAATGCTTAGCGGATGCAAAGTTACGACTTTTTTACGAGACCGACAAATTTTTGAAAACAAAAATTCCAAGCCACCTCATCGTTTGAAATGGCTTGGAATATTAAAGAATCGTATTACTTACGATATAAATAAGCCTATTACTTGGCGTATGTGATTACGATCTTGGTTATACGCAACTGAACGCCACCGCCAGAAGCCTCTTTGAAGACGTTTGTATAAACCATCTTCTTGCCGTCGATAACAACAGTAGCTGTCTCGTTACCAACGCAATTGACATTCTTGTTCTTGTCTACATCGCAGCTGAACACAACCTTAGCGATTGCCTTGTGACCCTCGAAAGTAATAGTGTTGTTCTTGTAAACACGGATGTTAGAGTAGTTAGCACCTGTGTAATACTTCGGACCATTCTTCTCGCCGTTTGCGTCGAAGACGATCTTTGTGCCGTCCTTAAGAGTGATGGTTGTAACCTCAGTACCATTCTCTGTATAGAAGTCGCCAGGAACCATCTCTACTGTTGTTGCACCAGCCTGAACACTCGGGTTAGAGAGTGTGAGTGTTGTGCCGTCGATAGCGATATTGCCATTGCCTGCAGGCTTATCCTCACCAGTGCCCGGCTTGTCCTCGCCACCTTCAGTTGAACCACCCTCTGTCTTGCCGTTTACAGACACAAGGTATGTAGTGTTCTGAGCTGTTTCAAGAGTGTTGCCCATGTAGTTGGTGAGTTTGCCGTAAACTACAACCTCGTCGCCAACCTGAATGTTTGCCTGACCCTCTGTCCACTTCTGATTGCCGAGGTAGAGTGAGCGGAACACGAGGAACTGACCATCTGCCTTGCCGTCGTCAGAGATATAGAAAGAAGCATTGCCATACTGTGCAGAGAAAGCCTCCTTCACAGAAACTACCTTACCCTTGATGTAGTAGCCCTGCTCAGACACTGCGTTTGCAGCCAACTTGACAGCCTCTGTATTAGCAGCTACACTGTTGAACGGATCTTCTTTTGTACCTGTGCCCTTCGGTGTGCCAGTGATTCCGGTGCCACCACCCTCTGTGCCAGGCTTTGCACCGAACTCCTTGTCGCCGAGCTTAGCCCAGACAACCGACTTCAGACCGGTCTTGCCGAAGTAAGCCTCGATGTTACCGCAGAGAACTACTTCCTGCTTGATGTTTGTAGGATTGTCCTTGAGGTTGATAGCATTGCGCACATCACCGACAGGCAGCTGTACTGGCATTACATTATCAACTGATGTCTCGTCAGCAGAAGCTGCGATGAGCACGTTGCTTACAGCCTCACAACCCTCGGCTGTGAACTTTGCGTCGTCGATAGCCTTTTCAGGAACGAAACCTACGATGTAAGCCTTTACGAAGACATTGCTTCCTGTTGCGCCATGCTTCTTGATGTCCTCTACAGTGTAAGGATTCTCTGCAGTACCGTTGCCAACCGTTTCGGTTGAACCACCGTTACCGCCGTTACCACCGCCTGGAATTTCATAAGCTGCAGGAACGTCCTCGCAGCTTGTGAATGTGAATGCTGTCATTGTTGCGACGAGCATTGAGAAAAATATCTTTTTCATATTCTTTTGTTTGTTTGCTTGTTATATAATATATAATAATGTAAGATAGCCTTACTTCTCTTCTGCCGGCTGATTCTTCTCTGGCTCAAGCACTTCGATGTCGGAGAGTGTGCGCAGCACGAGCTGCACTGTTGTGCCGTAAGACGATGTTGCGCTGGTCTTGTAAACGGTGAGGATACCGGTTACGTTGAGCTTGCCCTTCGGCAGTTTCTCGGCAGCGAACTTAGCGTAGCAGCTTGTACGGATGCCGATCTGCTTCTTCTGACCAGTGTACCCCTTGAAGTAGCGTGTCACGCCGTGGCCTGTAGTGGCACCTTCTGCCTCAGGAGCGAATGTGACGGTGCCGTCGGCTGTGTCGAACTCCACACCCTTCAGTGTCACAATCTGTCCAGAGTACTTCTGTGCAACGGTCTCATCGTTGAGTGTGCTGATTTCAGAAGTCTCGAACACGTGAGGTACCACGAGCGAAGCGTCGGGCTTGCCGAGAATCTTGAAGCGTGTCTGCCATTCTGCACGGCTGATGCGGCTCGGGTAAGTCTGGTTCTTCTTGAAGTCGGTGTACGGGATACCCAGCTGTGGTTGTGTGCGATATACGCCATAGTAGAGTCCGCCGAGGTCAACGAGAATCTCCTGACCAATCTGCAGCTGACCGTTGATGCCGCCCTGAGCAACGCTGATGATTATACCACCGGTAGCATCCTCGATCATAACCTGGCTATAGATATTGCCAGAGATGTCGTTGCCTGTGACGCGACCCTTGATCTGCACACCGTCGGCGATGCGCACTGTGTCGTTCACTACATCCTTCAGTTGTGCACCGTACTTTGCCTTAAGATCAGCAATAGAAACGACATTGGTCTCCTGAAGCTGGTTGTTGCCGAACGGTGCCACCTCGCCAGTAGGGTCGGTCCAGTCCTCATCCATACATGATGTAGCAGAAAGACCTATAACAAGCGCGAAGAGCGCGAGTTTCAGATATTTTATACTTTTCATCTTCTTTCTGTGATTTAGAATTTATAAGTAATGTTCAGCATACCGTTTGTACCTAAGGCGTAGAACTTGAACGGGTTCTTCTCGAACGAGTAGCCACGTACGTTCAGGCTCTGTGTGTAGCCGCTTCGGCTCTGCTCGTAACCGCCTGTAACGATGTCGCGGTTGTTGAGGATGTTCTGAACCATGAGGTTGATTGAGAGCGATCCGTGCTTGAGGTATATACTGCGACCGATTGAGCCGTCGAGCATGAAGCCACCGTGACCCTTTGCCTGATCGAGTGCTCCGGAAACGATTTCGCCGGTCACGTCGTTGATAATCGGCTGACCGAATGCCTTCATCACATCGTTACGGTTCACCACGTTCTTGTGGAAACGGTAGTTAGGCGAGTACGACAGGTAGATGCGGTCGTAGTAGTTGCAGTTGAGGTCGATGAACCAACCTTTCTGATGATAGCTTACGCCGAGGCTGAGAGCGGTGAGCGGTGTGCCGCTGTCGCGCATACCCTTGTTGTGGATAGAGTCGTAGTTGTCACCTGTCTGGGCGGTGCCGTACAGTGTGGCATCTGTCGACTTCATGTAGCAGAGCTTAGAGTTGTTCGTAATCTTAGCCTCGCTGATTGTACCGATGAGCTTAATGTCGAGGAAGCTTGCGAGCTTGAATTTAGCGCCGAGCTCTGCACCATAGTACGACTTGTTCATATCGGTCATAGACACATAGATAAACGAGTTGCTATCGTCGTTGTAGAAGTTCTGCCAGTCGGATACGTTAGTCATGCGACTGTAGTAGCCCTTCACGTTGAGGTGGAGCCATGAGTTCTCGTACATGTAGCCGAGCTCCGTGCTGAAGATGCGCTCGTTCTTGAGTCCCTGAACGAAGTCGTTGTTAATCTCTGGCGACATGAACGCTGTACGTGCTTCTGGTGCGCGGTGCTCATAGCCTACGCCGAGCGAGAGTACGTTGCCACGACCGAGTGTGAGGTTAGAACCGAACTTGAAGCCACCATCAACGAATTCTGCTCGCTTGCTCTTGCCGAACGAGTTGTCGGCAGCCAAACCGTTACGCATCTTGCCGTCGCGCTGGAAAGAGGTGTAGCCGAGCTTAGCAGCTATAGTATAGTTAGCCCAACCGAAGTTCTCTGTGTACGAGCTCCATACCTTGCCCTTGTTGATGAGCAGGTTGTAGTCGTAGCAGAAGCGGTCGCCTTCCTTAACGACTGCGTTAGGATGGTTGAGGTCGTACTGTGCTTCGGGCGAAGTAGCTGTGTACTTATCTGATATAAGATATGTATTGATGTTATGGAACTGGGTAGCACCGAGCAAGTCCTCCATTGTCTGGTAGTGCATTGCCTTGTTGGTAGCTGCAAGTACGCCTACATTTACCTTCTTGTCCTTGTCAATCTGATGATTGAATGTAGAGGCAAACGAGAGCATCAGGTTGTCGTTGTGCTTAGCCTGGATGTAGTACATAGCGTCGCCGCCCTGTGCAGCTGCGTTCTTGTTTGAGTAGTAGAGGCGATCCCAGTTGATCTGACGATTAGCCTTTGATGCACGCCAATAGTTGTATGATGTCAACCAATCCTCGTAAGCCTGCTCTGTGCGATATGCAGAGTTTTCGCTATTCCACACGTCGTAGTAGCTTGACGGCATATTCTTCCAGTAGTTAGGATGCGGATTGTCTGAGTTGTTGTAGTTGAGCTTTGTGCTCTTATACATAGAGTACTTGCCGAAGAACGATGTAGTGAGCTTCGAGTTTTCGTTGAAGTTCCAGTCCCATGTGAGGATTGCACTTGGAGCGTAGTCGTTCACCACGCGCGAGTTGCGCTTCTTACCGTTCTGATAGCCCCAATAAGGGTTGTAGTAGCGGTTATTGGCGAGCCAATACATCTCGTCTGTACCTGCGCCCTGTGTAGAACGCTCGGTCGGGTTGCCCCATGTAGAGAGCGAGAGGCTGTGCTTACCCATCACCTTCTGCACGGCGAGGAAGTAAGAGAGCGAGTTGTAGAATGTGCCCTCTACGTAGCCGTTGCGTGCCCAACGATAGCTCACGCCACCAGTGAACGCCCAACCTTTCTCTGAGAGACCAGTGCTATAGGTGTACATGCCACGCAGAGTGTAGTTGCGGTTAGCACCACTGAGGGTCATACGATGACCTACAGGCATTGCCGACGGACGGAAGTTGTAGTTGTTGGAGCCGCCCATGCCAGACATGGTGAAGTTGTTGCCTTCAAACGGAAGGGCGAACTCCTGATTGCGGGTCATGTTGTTCAGACCGCCGACCTGAGAGTAACGGAACTGTCCGCTCTCCATGTCGTTCAGCTGCAAGCCATTGAGATAAACCTCATTGTACTTCTGGTCGAAAGCACGATAGCGGAAACGTGCCGGTGAGAACAAAAAGCCCACCTGGCTGGCATAGATGTCGGTGTTGGAGTTGACGATTGTCACGTTCTGTGTCATGTCATCGTCCTCACCGAGCTGTGCCTCAGTGAAAGTGAAGGCAGCCTCGCTTGCAGCTTCGCTATGATAACCGATCGAGTCGGTCTGTGTCTGAGCGAAAGCAGACGGAGCGCAGCACATTGCCAACACTGCTAATTTAAGCTTCTTTTGCATGTAATGTTTATAATTAAGTTTTAAATTTTCGTTTCTAAATCAACTACTACTTTTTTTGTTTCATTCAATTAGGGTAGTTTAAGAAATAGATTGCAAAGTAACACATTTTTATTCAATTAATGAAACATTTCCATATTTAATTTTTATTAAGTATATGTTTCAATGCAGAACATGCCAACGGATTGGAAAACAATCGCAATTTCATGCAAAAAAAACACGAAATAGGGCACAATGATAACAAATTACTGTAACTTTGTAGGCGTGTATCACGTACACGCAGTGTGTAACGAATAAAAACAAAAAACAAATAACTCAAATGAAAAAAAATCTCTTTATCCTCGCCTTACTCCTATGCGTGACATTGGGAGCATCGGCTCAGAAGAAATTCAATCTCTATGCCGTAGGTTTCTACAACCAGGAAAACCTCTTCGACACTTGCCACGATGAGGGTAAGCGCGACTACGACTTCCTGCCTAACGGCGCATACAAATGGAACGGACTGAAATATAGCCATAAACTACGCAATATGTCGCAGGCATTAGCCGACCTTGGCACGGACAAGCTGCCGGGAATCGGATGCGCCCTCATCGGACTCTCGGAGGTGGAGAACTCGAAGGTGCTCGACGACCTCACAGCACAGCCTGCTCTGAAGCAGCGCGGATATAAGTATGTACATGTAGAGGGTCCAGACCGCCGCGGCATCGACTGCGCACTGCTCTACAACCCTCGCTTCTTCACCGTGAAGGATGTGCGCCTCGTGCCATACGTTCCCGAGGAGAAGAAGGACTCTAACTACGTGACACGTGGCTACCTCACCGTTAGCGGCACGCTCGCCGGCGAACACGTGGCTGTAATCGTGTGCCACTGGCCGAGCCGTTTCGCCACATCCTACTACCGCGAGGTGGCTGGCAGACAGGTGCGCGTGGTGAAGGACTCGCTGCTGAACGCCGACCCCAACTGCAAGGTGTTCGTAATGGGCGATATGAACGACGACCCTACAAACAAGTCGATGACCGAAGGGCTCTCTTGCAAGCCGTCAATCGAGAAGACGGGCAAGGACGACATGTATAACCCGTGGTATAACATTCTCACAAAGCAGGGCAAGGGCACACTGTTCTACAACGGATCGTGGAACCTCTTCGACCAGATCGTGATGACTCCGAACCTGCTCAACCCGAAGGGCGTGAAGGACTTCTCTACTCTGAAGTACTTCCAGCATCAAATCCACATCCGCCCGTACCTCATACAAAGCGAGGGCAAGTACAAGGGCTCGCCGAAGCGTACCACCGCAGGCGGTGTATGGCTCGACGGCTATTCCGACCACTTGCCGGTAGTAGTGTATCTGGTGAAGGAGCAGAAGTAATGAATACCGAACGCCATCCCTTCACCCCGTTTCTCCCCGGCGGCTGCCGGCTGCTCATGCTCGGCAGCTTTCCACCGGGCGAACAACGCTGGTCGATGCGGTTCTACTACCCCAACTTCACCAACGACATGTGGCGCATCTTCGGGCTATGCTTCTTTAACGACAAGCTGCACTTTGTCAACACCGAAGCAAAGACGTTCCGACTCGACCGCATTATCCCGTTCCTCAACGAGCACCGCATCGGCATGTACGACACGGCGACGGTGGTGCGCCGACTGAAGAACACGGCATCGGATAAGGACTTAGAGGTGGTGGAAGCAACAGACCTGAAGGCAATGGTGCGCTCCCTACCCTCGCTCACCGACATCGTGACCACCGGGCAGAAAGCCACCGACGTGCTCTGCGCGTGCTTCGACATAAAGGTGCAGCCGAAGGTTGGCGAGAACGTGCAGTTCGGCTTCGACGACAGAACACTGCGTCTATGGCGTATGCCGAGCAGCTCGCGCGCCTACCCCATGAAGCCCGAACGCAAGGCAGAGTTCTACAGTCGCATGTTCAGCACATTATACGACCAAGCTTAAGAATATGACAAACAACAAGATAACAATAATTGGTATTGCCGGCGGCACTGGCTCCGGCAAGACCACTGTAGTGAAGAAGATTGTTGAGGCACTGCCGCCGCACCACGTGGCTGTCGTACCACTCGACTCGTACTATAACGACACGTCGCACATGACCGAAGAGGAGCGCCGGGCTATCAACTTCGACCATCCCGATGCGTTCGACTGGAAGCTACTGATAAAGCAGATTAACGAGCTGCGCGAGGGCAAAGCTATCGAACAGCCTACGTACTCGTACCTGAAGTGCAACCGCGAGAAGGAGACGATACACGTGGAGCCGAAACCGGTGATTATCGTGGAGGGCATTATGACACTGCTCAACAAGCGTCTGCGTGACATGATGGATCTGCGCATCTTCGTCGACTGCGACCCCGACGAGCGACTCATACGCAACATACAACGCGACACCATCGACCGCGGACGCACCGTGTCTATGGTTGTCGACCGCTACCTAAAGGTGCTCAAACCTATGCACGAGCAGTTCATTGAGCCGACAAAGCGCTTCGCGCACGTCATCATACCAGAGGGTGGAGACAACCTGAAGGGCATCAATATGGTGTGCAAGTACATCGAAAGCATCGTTGAAAAATAGTCCGCAAAAGTTGCAGGATTTGACAACTTCTATTATCTTTGCATTATGGAACGGCGGATATTTACATACGGCGGTTATTTCGAGGCATTTATGAGTACCTTGAAAGAAAAGGAGCAGGAAAAGATTCAGTATGGGCTTCTTCTGCTAAAGATAAAGGAGGCATATTATGCAGACAAACAATCATCAAATCGTTGATTACGATCTCGTTCTTGACAAAAAGTTCGGCAAGGAAGGCACTCCGGAGCGTATGAAGGCCAAAGAGGATGCTCTTTCCTTCTATTCAGGGCAAATACTGCTTGATGCACGCAAAGAAGCCAAAATCACACAAACAGAATTGGCAAAACGCATCAATTCTACCAAATCGTATATTTCTAAAGTAGAAAATGGAATTATCGTTCCAAGCGTTGGCGCATTCTACCAAATCATCAATGCGCTTGGAATGAGAGTCGAAGTTGTAAAACCGATATACTAAGCACGAATAAAAGTTTGGGCTGAATTCCTTATTTGGAATCCAGCCCTAACTTTTTACTTTTAAATGCCTTGCTTGTGGGTACGTGGTATGGGCAAGATGCCCATACCTCCTATCTTTTTACTTTTTACCTTTTACTTTTAAACAAGTTCGAGCCCTAACGATTCGACGAACGCTCGCACTTCCTTTTGCTGCATCAGTTCGTCGTACACCTCTTTCTTTGTCTTTCGGCGACTTATCTCTTCTGCCTCGGCGAGGCGGAGCGATATTGACACATTTCCGTTGTGCAGTGCCTTGGCAAGCGTGACGCGTATGCGACCTTTTATCTCGTTTACCTGGTCGAGCAATATCTGGTTGTCTACCAGCACCTCGATATCTGGGAAGGTGGTGATACGCGGTTGCATGTTCTTCATTCGGGAAGCAAGCCCCACCATCTTCTGCGGCATACGGTTGCACATCGAGAGCCATTGCAGATCGAGGAACTCCTGCGTGAACTGCTCGTTCTCATCCTTGTTTGTCTCTTCCGCCTCTTTCTTTGCCGCCACCGCATCCTTGCGCTGCAAGCTTTGGAAGGTCATGCCGAGCGACGAGAGCTTCAAGCGTGGTACGCCGGCAGACAACTTGTCGGAGACGGCTGCCGAACCCGATGCGGCGGTCTGCGAAGTAGGAGCCTCAGCTGAAACATGGCTCACCGAGGCATGGCTTACCGGAGCAGCCACCTGCTGAGCCACTTTCGTCCGGGTGAAATCAAGAAGTTTGAACAGGGTTTTCAGCTGCTTGGGGCTACGCCCCGCACTGTCGGCATCCTCCGGCTGCGTGATCTGTGCCACCTGGATGAGTGTCAGCTCTACGAGCAGACGTTTGTTGCTGCTTTGACGGTAGCTTAGGTCGCACTGGTTCATCAGCTTCAGCGCCTTGTAGAGGAACTGCGTGGGACACGCCTTTGCCTGTGCGCTGTACTTCTCACGCTGTTTCTCGCTCACCTCAAGGAGCTTCAGCGTCTGCGCATCCTTAGCCATGAGCACGTTGCGCACGTGCGAAGCGAGTCCGTTGATAAGATTACCACCGTCGAAGCCTTTCTCTATTATCAAGTTGAGGAGCACCATACACTCGCTCACCTTGTTCGCCAACGCATAGTCAACGAACTTGAAGTAGTTGTCGGTGTCGAGTTCGTTTAGGTCCTCAATCACCTTTGCGTATGTGATGTTGCCCTGGCAGAAGCTTGCCGTCTGGTCGAAGATAGAAAGGGCATCGCGCATACCGCCGTCAGCTTTCTCGGCGATGAGTGCCAATGCCTCTTCCTCGTAGGTGATGCCTTCCTTCTCTGCCACATACTTCAGGTGGTTGATGGTGTTCTCCACACTCATGCGCTCGAAGTCGTAAATCTGACAACGCGAGAGGATGGTTGGCAAAATCTTATGCTTCTCGGTTGTGGCAAGAATGAACACCACGTGTGCAGGCGGTTCCTCCAGTGTTTTCAGGAAAGCGTTGAACGCTGCCTGCGAGAGCATGTGCACCTCATCGATGATGAACACCTTGTACTTGCCCACCTGTGGCGGTATGCGTGTCTGCTCCATGAGCGACTTGATGTGCTCCACGGAGTTGTTGCTGGCTGCGTCAAGCTCGAAGATGTTGTACGAGCGTCCTTCTGCAAACGCCTTGCAGCTCTCGCACTCGCCACATGCCTCGCCCTCCGTAGTAGGGTTCATGCAGTTGATTGCCTTCGCGAAGATGCGTGCACACGTTGTCTTGCCTACTCCGCGCGGTCCGCAGAACAGGTAGGCGTGCGCCAATTTGCCACTCTTCACGGCATTCTTCAACGTAGCGGTGAGAGCAGCCTGCCCCACCACCGAGTCGAATGTCATCGGGCGGTACTTACGCGCCGATACTATATATTCTCCCATATCGTGATTTTACTTTATACTTTCTACTTCTTCTACAGTCAGACCACTATATTTTGCAGCCTGCTCTACCGACAGACCATTGCTCAACATAGATTTAACAATATCCTTCTTTGCTTCTGCACGACCCTCGGCACGACCCTGCGTAAGTCCCTGCGAAAGTCCCTCAGCACGACCCTGCGTAAGTCCCTCTTCGCGTGCATTGCCAAGCACATCATTCTGTATCATCACAGCATTGAGGTGCTCATCATAAGCATAGCGCTCGGCATCGGTCATCGAGTAATACTGAAGTTTTTTGCGTGCCTCCTGCAATCCTGGAGCAGTGGTGTTCTCCTTTATAACTCCACTCTTCAAGTAAGCGACCCACTCCTCCAACGGAGTCACTGCTACCTTGTCGAACTCGTTGACACGCACAAGAATGTACTCGGGGAATATCTCTGCCGGACTCTTCTGCACGAAAGCACCTTTCTCCTTAGCCGTTATGACGAGTTGGTCGTTTGTATGCACACCGATGAACTTGTTCTGTCCTACATACAGGTAGTCGGCACCCTTACCTATATCGAAATAGAGGATGCTTATAGAATACACCTTCTTCACCTCCTTGTATGTATCACCGAGATGGATGTGCTCGGTGATGGCTTTCGCTACGCCATACAGGATGCGCTCCAGATAATAAAGCTCGCTTGTGTTCTGCACCTCTACAAGTATTATCTCACCCTTCGAGTTTCGTGCTTTGATGTCCACACGGTTGAACTTATCGTCTGGCGTCTGCTGATTGCCTTCACTCTCGAGTATCTCCACAATCTTCACCTCCTCACCGATAAACACGGTAAGGAAACCTTCCAACACGTCGAAGTTGGCTTTCTGACGGAGCAAGCGCTTGATAGCCCAGTCAAAACGTATGTATCTATCTTTCAGTCCTCCCATAATACAATAGGTTTAATGCTACTTTACAAAGTTACAATTATTATTCTGAAAACACGGCATGAAGCAATTAATTTTTCTAACTTATGAAAAAAGAGAGCTGAAACAACGGGATAATAAAAAAGGCTATGACATTGCTGTCATAGCCTGGATATCTGATGCGAAGTTATATCTTCATCTTATAGTTTAACCTTATACAAGATTGCGATGTTTCGCTTGACTGTCTCGTTGTCTGGGTCGAGCTCGTGCCAACGCATAAAGTATTTACGAGCCAACTCCTTGCTCTTCTTCACATTGAAGTAGTAGCCTACCAAATAACGAGTTGCCATCAACTGCCAAGAAGCATTTGCAGAAACGCTATTATACAGCTGCAAAGCAGGTTGCAATCCAACGCCTGCCTCTTGATCAGGGTCAATTAACGGGCTCAACTGAAGCTGATTGATATAGCCATAGTCTGCATAATCAGGGAATCGTTCTGCAGCCTGTCCATATATATCAAAGGCTTTCTTATAAGCTGCCACCTGCTCCATTCCGACACACTCTTCCGCCTTATCCTTATACATCGCAGCATAGTTCTGCAGATGGAAATAGTTCAGCTTACCATTGCTCTCAACAGTATTGATATACTCTTGATAAGCCGTTTCTGCCTTATCGTATTCGCCCATATCCTTATAGGTATTACTGATAACACCCATTGCAGAAGCTACCTGATCATCTTTAATTGTCGGGCTCTTTAGCAATTCCTTCAACACATCTATTCCCTGATTTAACTTATTGTTATTAATAAGTGCCTTACCATAATTCAAGTAATTCAAATCTGTAATAGCTGTGTCTTTGCTTGCGATCAAAGTTTCACTATACTCCAATGCCCTTGAAGCGAACAACTTCTTATACTCATAAAGAGCATCACCTTGCTGCTTCTTTACAAGATCATACGCTCTGTTCGCCCAATCCGCACCAGTGGAGAGAATATAATAGTATGCAGGATATCTAACCAAACCACTATCGCAAATATTCATAATGCGCGTATAGAGCTGCAATTTTGTGTTACCATCGGCATTGTCCACAAAGGTATATACCATTCGGGCCTGTGATGTATAGTCGTCAGCCTCTAAAGAGTCCTTTTGAGCTTCATCATACAACTGAACGCCCTTTTGAATCTCATTTGTAGTAAGACCGTATGCAGCATACAAACGTGCACAATCACGATTATAGGGGAATGTAGGATTGGCTTCCTTAGCCATTGCGTATATATTTTCCAGCTTTGCTCTACGTCTACGTACTTCTTCTTGAGCCTCTGTATCGCCCGCAAACGCACGCTCTGTCACCTTGTCCAAACCCGCCTCTACAAACGCTGCATACTTACGATACGTTCTGAAGTCGTTGGGAGCCATCTCTATCGCCTTTTTATAGTAGTTTACAGCTACAGTAGTGTCGTCAGCCCACTTGTAGATGTCGCCCTTGAGCATATAGGCAGGACTATAATGGGGGTCGAGTTCTATTGCTTTGTCGATGTATTTCAAAGCGTATGTGGTATCGCTGACACCCGATTTGAGCCAAAAGGCATTGGCTGCGCCTACGTAGATACGTGGGCACACGCTTTTCTTGGTCTGTTGCGACTCGCAAATCTGCTGCACAATAGGTTCCACCTCAACGAGTGTGTGCGACACAATCTTCTCTATACCCAAAATTGCGGCTTCTACATCATTGATGGTCTGCACCTTGCGTGGCGAATTAGAACTTGACGCTTTGCTGGTCTTTGTTTTATTGTCGACCTTTGCTTTCTTTTCGGTCTTCGGTTTCTTCTCCTTCTTGTCCTTCAGCGAGACAGAAGCAATCGAAGGCGCAACAAGTGCAAAAGCGAGCAAGCCTATAGCGATTTTTCTCATGTTCATATCTTGTATAGCTTTAAGAGTGGCGAAGGTGTTGATACCTCCGCCCTATTATTTACTTATAATACGTACTGCACACCGATTATAGTGTGTACTGCACACCGAGGTTGAGTGTCTGGAACGTGCGCAGCTTCAGCATATTAACGCCAAGCATGTTTGGGTTGTAACGCACTACGTAGAGCTGCGGTGTGAGCGTCACAGCGATGTGCTTAGCCACGTTCATCTTTATCTTGATACCTCCATTGGCACCCATAAGCGGGCTGGTGTTGTACTTTCTTGGTGAGTACGACATGGTGTGCGAACTGTTCACCTTTATCGAACCATCAGGTTCTGTGCTATTGCCTAACGACAGCAGCAACGCCGGACCTGCGAACAACTCCGCTTCAAACATACGATTGCTCTGATAGCCAGAGCAGAGGTTGGTGACATTCAGCAAATAGTCGAGTGCCACGAAGCCTCGCTTGTAGTTGTTCTTGAAGAGTCCAGTAGTGGTGTATTCTGTGCCATACTCAGTTGTGCCAGTATAGTTGTCCGGCGCAACGCTATTGATAGACAAGTATTCGAACGAAGCACGTACGCCATGCACCTTACCGAAATGTCCTTCAACGAAGGCCTGTGCATTATAGTTGAACGCTGCGCCCTCGTATGTCTTCTTGGTGTTGAACAGCATCGTACCTGCGCCCAAACCGAAGCTAAGCGGAATACGTGGTGCCTCATAGTCATCTTGCTTTCTCATACGATAGTTTGTAGCACGTGTATAGGCTGTAAAACCAAGACGAACCACTACTCTTTGGGCGTTGAAACGCTTCACTGCGTCTATGTTGCGATACGGTATTCGGTAGTTATAGTTGGTGAAGCTCGGTTCGAGGAACACCTGCAAGTCGTTGCTGAGGTTATACGAGAGGTGTAAGCCTGCCGTGTAGAACGTACTAATGGTGCGCAGATGGGTCTTCTGCTCTCGCATAATCCAACTAAGACCGCCACCGAATGCTAACGCCACGTTGAATGGCTGGTCGAAAGAGTAGTTCTTTATAAATCCTAACGGATTGATAAGAGCCTCTGCGGTTGCATCAGCGGTCATATCATGCAGGTCGACAACAGCATCGTCTTGCACTGGTATGCTTAGCATAGCGCGTCTATCCTCGTCCTGTTCGCCCATTGCCTCATGGGTTTTGTCCCATGTGGCGGAGGTGAGTCCTAAGCTAAAACGCACACCTACCGACGGCGAGAACCACCTACCTACAGACATCTTCGTAGAGTGTCCCATCTTTGGACTCACATTTTCACCTCCCACGCACCATGCCATACCTCCTGAGAGCTCGGCAAACCATGGTGTACGCCATTTCTGCGGATGCCACTGCATTGTGCTGTCCACATATTCAGGGCGGTTCTTCATATAGCGCATACGGTCCTCGATAGAGAGGTTGTTGTGCAGATAGTACACCATACCGATGTTTACACCATAGAAGCCTCCGAACTTATTATATAAGTGTCTTGACTTGACACCTACATACGGCTCTATAGTGAGGTATCCTTGCGGACCGGTGAATATCTTTCCCTGCACACCTCCACGTATTTCGTATCGTGTGCGATGGTAGTCAACTATGTTTGTTGTGTTGTGACGCACACCAAAGCCAAACACTGTTGACACATCGAGTAGTCGAGAGGGACAATAGCCGTCCATCAACGTCGAAAGACTATATATCCAGTCAACAGAACCTTGCCACTGTTTATAGTTCTTCTTGTTACCCTCATAGTAGCCATATCCCAATCCGGCTGTAAGGCGCACTGTATGGTAAGGGTTGAACTGCTTACCCACACTCACGTGCGCCATCGTGATTGGCGAGAGGTTATAGCCTGCATATTCTAAGTCTTTATGCAATCCTCCGCCGAAGCCTAAGAAGAGGTGGTCGTACCACTTCTTTCTGAAGGTGTCGTCATAGCCACGATAGCGGTCCTCAAGCACGTACTTGAGGGCATTGAACTCCGTAGCGTAGTTGTGGCGAGTTTTGCCAATGGTGTCTTCGTCGCCCGACTCGTCCCATAGTGAGTCGGGCACCTGTGTGATAGCACGTGGAGCGACACTGAACGTTGTCGTTCTTGCTACACTACAGCTCAAGCCACCTATCAAACAAATCGCTGTTGCGTAAAGGCGTATGATGTTAATGCTCATTGTTCTTGGTCTTATTTGTTATCGTCAGCGGTGTTATCCTTATTATCTGCCGACTGCACTTCTTCCTTTGTCTCACTTACAGCTCCGCTTTCCTCAGCCTTCTTACGGTCGGTGTAGGCTTTGAGTATCTCGAACTTCTTTCGATAAGCCGGAATATCTTTTCGCATATACTTCGACTTCTTACGGATGTCGTCGTTCACATTGCCCTCGTTGCGATACAGGCGTATGAACTTAGGCTCCAGATCGAAGCTATGCTGGAAGTAGGCGAGGTAGAACGGCACTTTGCTTACGTCAAGCTGCGGTCCGGTGTTCTTCTTTTTATACTCGTCAAGCTGCTTGTAGTACTCTTCTGCCTTCTCGGGGTCGGTGCGTAGCAGTTCGTTCTCCTCTTCTTCCGTGAGTTCTTTAAAACCGCTGTTTGCTGCCGAGTAGTCATCTATCTGCGGTTCACGTCCCCACTCGTCAGCCCATATAATACCTTTCAGATACCACTTCTTTGGGTTATCGTCGGGCATACGGTCGATAAGAGCCTCGCATTCTTTGCGCGATTTGTTAAGATATCCGTGCAGTTCGGTGTAGATGATAGCACGGTTGTCGTCGCCCGTACTGAACACGTAGCGCTCAGCTTCCTTTATCTTTGCCACCTGCTCTGGGTCGGTTATCAAGCCCTGTATATAGAACGGGTAACCTTGCTGGAATGTGATGAGCATACGTAGGCGCTTTGTAGCCTGCAGCTGCACATTCTTTTTCTCCAACATCTCAATGAAGAACATCGCGGTGTCGAGCTTTGCCTCCTGGAAGTACATCACGGCTTGGTTGAGCACCAACTGCTCGCGGTTTATCTTCACGGGGTTATAGCGGTCGCTCATATCCATTTGGTTCACACCCTTACGGAAGTCGATAAACGGCTTCAGGATGTTCACATCGGGCATACCTCTGCGACTTGCCATCAGTGCCATTTGGTTAGCCACGTATGGGGCAAGCTTCAGACGTGTGTAGTCCGACTGCGCAATGATGTGCTTGTAAGCAAGTGTTGTGATGGTGTCGAGCTCTAAGCTATCAGTGACTGTAGCCAAGAGGTTGAAGTAGTCACCGTTCGACATCTTCTTCTCGCCCGAGATATATTCGCGCTTGTGTGCGAAGTAGTTCTCCACTGCCTCTTCTGCGTTCATAATATGCTTTATCTCGTAACGATACTTCACAACCATGATACGCAGGTTTTCAAGAATAGGTACGATGTCGCTCTCGAAGAACGGCTGTAGCTTCAACATGCCGAACACTTCGTTCGGTTTGTATGTCTCGATAGTGTTCTTCACTGCGTCGTACACCTCCTGATTGCCATTCTTGCCAACTTGCTCAAGCACGTCGTCCCATGTAAACACGCGTGGTTCGAGTGTCGACACACGTATATCCGAGCTCAAGTGGCGCTTCAGAATATTGCGAGCCACAGCCGCACGCTGTGTAGCAAGTCGGGTGTTGAGCTCCACACTACCCTCAGGCGAAGCACCACCCTGTACCTGTACGTCCCAAAGCAAATCGCCGTACGACTTCAGCTCCTTCACGATGGCTTGTTGCTCTACTATGTTCATCGAATCGTTGAGCAGAACGTCCTTACCAACGACGAACTTCAGTCGCAAGTCGCGGGTCACGTTAGCCATATTCTCCTCTGCTGCCTCCTGGAACTCGCTTGTGAGTGGCATCTCGGCAGCCGTCACTGAGAAGTCGAGAAACTTCAATGGCTTGAACGCAAGGCACGAGCCAGTTGTCCTCTCTCCGCTATCCCATGTGCGATGATGATAATCCTCGAGCACAACGCGATAGCTTCCTCGGTATGTCTTCTCCTTATCTGGTTTCTTAAAGGTGACATTGGTACTGTAAGCCACCTCCTTATCGCGCTCCAAAACGTACGATGGGTCATAGCCACGAGCCACCGAATCGTTCTTCATATAGTTGAAGCCCATACGCTTATCCTGCTTCTTATGATATTCTGCGCCCTCAAGTATTATGGGCTGCAGATAGGCTATAGTGTCTTCGGTCTGACAGTCGACAGCCATCGGCTGGCAGATGATGCGCGACTTCTCTGTGGTGTAACCCTCTGGGATGGTGAAGTTGACATTGAACGTCACTCTATCGCCGGTGTCCATACCAGGCACGGGCTTCATCGTAGGATTGGTGTTGCGATACTTACCATCGACAACGGTCTCATCAAGAATTTGGTCGCTACTCTCAAGCGTCACCGTGAACTTGTCCTGTCCCGACTTTATCTCTACAGCCCTTGCACCGTACTCCTCGTCGAAGACTACAACGCCCTGACCGCTCATGAGGAACTCCTCAATCTCACCATTCGACTTAGAGAGCTTGAATGCTATGCCGAGCGAACGTAGTTCTTTCTCCAATGCTTTCGAATCGCCACTGAACACCTTCGTGTTAGCCACGTTGATACGATTGGCTGCATCAAGAGCCTTGTTGATAGAGCGGAATGATGTACAATACTGCACCGTCTTTGCAGGCTTTGGCTCGCCCTTCTTACCCATCTTCAAGTACACCTTGATCTTCACCTTACGCGAACCTCCGTCGTCCTGCTGCAGAACGGCAGCCGTAGCGGTGAAGGTGACAAGCAGTATAGCTATCAGCGCGAAGCATATATGTCGTAAAAAGTTTCGTTTCATTGTTATTGTGTGTTATTATATTATTTGAGGATGTAAGCCACTGAGATGCCTATGCGTTGTGGCATGAGGTAATATCCTGATGCGTTCGGTCTGTTGAGTCCGCCTACCACATAGTCGCCGTAGTTATCTCCTGCGAAGTATTCCTTACGATTGTAGCCTACAGCAGCCACTCCGGCGTGGAAGTCGATAAAGAGTCGCTTCGTGACATTCATTACGTAACCAAATGTGATGCCACCACCGTAAGCTATTCCTTTGTACACTTTTCCTTTTATAGAAGCATCGTAAATTGCGCCTACGCCTCCAACGCCAACGAATAAGCTATGCATCGGACGTCCTGAGAAGTAGTATCTGTATTCGGGCTGTGCTGCCAACAACTTTATGTTCTTGCCATACGGCTTATTACATCCGAGCACATTGAATCCGAGGGTCGACCAGTTGCCGACCGTCATCTCCAAACCGACGCTTGGTACCATGCACGCATCCATAAGCACATCGGTGTTGACGGCGAGCTTCTGCGCCCGAGCGGAGAATACTGCCGAGAGCATCAAGAATGTCAAGAGTAATTTCTTCATTTTTACTATGTTATGTTTAAAGGTGCGGCATCGCGCTGCACCAGCGTGTTGCTTTATATATTGTGGGGCTTTGATATTTCTACTTTAGTGGGTGCTGCCCTATCGTGGGCTACACCAGTTGTATGTTTTAGGGTGTTTGTTGGGTGTTGGAGTGTTTTGTCTGAGAAATCATTAAGAGTGGGTATGGCTTAACGCCACACCCGCTCTATAATTATAATGCTTATTCGAGTTCGATTACGCGCTTCTCCCACGGAGTGAGATAGCCATGTGTCTGAATCTGCTCTGGGTCAGAAACTGAGATTACGATGTCATACTCGTAACCAGCCTTCCAAGGCTCATCAACCACATCACCAGCAGCGTTCTTGAATACTGGAGTAATCTCGTACTGTGCTGCCTTGTACACCTTTTCGGGTGCATCGGAGAGGTAGTACTCTACACGCAAGCGGAAGATACCCTTGTTCGCAAATGCTGCAGCGTCTGTACCAAGGTAGCCATTGTCTTCATACTTTGTAGAGCCGTCAGCGTTAGTACCGGTCATCAGTGTCGGTACAGGGAGGAGGAAGCCGTCACCAACAGTAACCTTTACGTTTTCGCCGAGGTACGGACCGTTAGCTGGGTCGCCGATAACATTGCCTTCCTTGTCCTTCAACTTGAAGGCAGTAGCCTCAGTGTTGTGGTTCTTAGCAGTAGTCCAATCGACAACAAACTCGCCTTCCTTACCCTTAACATCGTCAGTCAAAGCAGCGAGACGATTGTCGAGGTCAGCAATAGTAAGTGTACCTGCGTCAGCCACATTGAGGAGCTTAGCCGACTTGATACCCAACTTTGCAACACGAGTATTTTCGCCACTGCCCTTTTGGAGGATGATGTTAAACTTCATGAGCTTGTGCACGAAGGTGAGCTGCGGACGGCTCTCCTTGTGTGCCTTCTCATTCCACTCGTTACCGGCAGCCTCTACGCGCTTCTTCTTGTCGCGCAGATACTTTGCGCTGTAAGCGTCCTCCTTGTCAGGATCGTCGTTAGCAACGAACGACTTACCCCAGATAAGATCGGTTGTGCCGTCCAGACCTGTTACCTTCACGCTGTACTTATTACCGTTGTGCACCACATTCGCTGAGTAAGGATAATAGCCATAGAATGTATAGCTATACTGGCTACCCATCGGGTAATAGTGCAGAGTAGGTGTTGTGCCACCATTCTCGTCGAAGAGTGTAAGGTCTGTAACACGCTTGCCTAAGTCGGCATCGTTAGAAGTCACAGCCTTAGCCTGAATATTCTCCAACCAAAGGAAGTTAGGGTTGTCGAAGCCTGTCTTCCAAGTGATGTCTTGCTTAGCTGCAATCTTGCCTGTAGCAAGACAGAAGAAGCCGAGGTTCTTGTCGGCAGGCGTATCGAATGTGCCGTCATATGTGCCTGTAGCATCGTCAACATTGCCGAGCGATGCGCGGGTCTTGTTTGCCTGCTGACCAGCAGAAAGCACGATAGGCACATCAGAGTTCAGTCGCTGATTGTTGCTACCGCCAGCGAGGTCGTCCTCGTTTGTGCAGCTGGTCATAAACATGGCAGCAGCCATTCCCATTAAGAATATATGCTTATTCATTTGTTTGTTGAATTTATTGTTTTTCTAAAAAAACGTTTATTCACTGGGACTGTTGAAACACTCGTCTCTTCCTCACCTTTTACAGCGAGGAAGAGAGTCTATATATCTCCAATCCCTTTCTGCAGGGGCAAGCCCCTACGCTTTGTATATGCACCCTTACGCGGTTGCATACTCAAATAGAGATTCTTATCAGATGCTCTGATTAAGGCTCTATTGGCTCTGGAGTTGCAGGAGTCGGCTCTGTGTACTCGCCTTCGTTCGGATTGCGGTCGTCGTCGATATCGATTGAACCACCATCAACCCAAGGTACGAGAGTAGCTGTAACCTTGATTTCCTCAAGACCGTAAACAGTGATAGTAACCTTGTAAGACTTACCCGGCTCAAATGCCTTTACACCATCCATCTTGATAGTAGCCTTCTGCTCGAGAGGCATAGTAACCTTAGTCTCACCAACCTTCTGAAGAACATCCTGAGAAAGAGCGATTGTAAGAGGATACTCTGTCTGACCAGGAGCAACGAGGAGAGCCTCGCCTACCTTAATAACATCACCTATTGTTGCAGCATCATCTGTCCATGTCAAAGAAACAGGCTCAAGAGCAACGAGTGGTGCATTGTTGTCTGCTAAAGCTGCATCACGCTGCTTCAAAGTGAGAGCAGAAGCATCGCCAGTGAAAGTAAGGAGGTCTGCAGCTGCCTTAGTCTCGCCTGTGTAAGCCACTGTAAGAGTACCAGTTGTCTTTGAGTCTACAGAAACACCAGTTACCTTAACAGCGTCTGTATTGCCACCTGCTGGGAGACCCGCTGTAGCCTTAGATCCTGCACGTACCTCATTTCTATATCGTAAGATATCTTACTCTGTTCGCGCTTATAGTTACTCAAATCGAGATCGTCTACGAAATAACCGAAGAAGTTGTAGCCCACATCCTGATAGCGAGAGCTGTAATAGATGTCTTTAGGATAGTCTTTGGTGAGCACATTCATTGTGCCGATAAACTGGTCGGGCTCGAACTTGAACGGCATACCCAATTTGTAATCTGGTCCGTCGAGCAGACACGATGTGTTGTGCTCGTCCTTGTTGTCTCCGCTCGCATTTTCAGCATAGCAGTATCTCGACATAGAGGGTGCCTCCGTTAGCACTCCCTGTCCGCCGTTTGGATCGGCATCGTTGTAAGCACGGAATGCGAAGATGTTAAACTTGGAATTCAAGTACTTTTCGCGGTTGTATGCCACGGTCTCCATTGGCTCGAACGCACCCGTACCACGTGTACCCACAGAGCCACGTGTGTCAGACACTACCGAGAAGTATGCTGGATTACTGGTATATAGCAAAATCGATGTCTTGTCGATGTTGACATCCTCATCGTTTGTTGGCGGTTCTCCCTGCGGTAGGTCCAAGTCTGGATAAGAGACATTGCACGACGCCGTGAGCAGCAGTGTTACTGCAGCTGTCAAGATGTTAACAATATGTTTCGTTCGTTTCATCTTATAGGTTATTTTTTAAATGTCGATATTTATATCGGAATCCGTTTGTATCCAACGATCGAGAGCGTCGCCGCCCTTGTCTATGTTACCGACCGTTTTTCCATCAAGAAGTATTTCGGCACTGATGTTTATTGTTCCGTGTTCGCCATTGCGGTACACGTACTTGTTATCAGATGTCGTTTTCATCAGTTTTGCCTTGTTCAGAGTGTTGTAGAGGTTTATGATGCCTTGCCACTTCTGAGGGAAGGTCTGTCCTGTTTTCGGGTTGTACACTTCGGTGTATATAACCACCTGCATAATACCAGGGCCATATATCTTCTTGCGCACATCTGCTAAAGTCTCTCCGTAACCGCGCTGCACATTCACCACGCCCGTCACATTGATATTGCCGTGGCAAGCTATTCGCTTGTTCTCGTTAGTGTCGTTGCCATTGTCGTCTGGGTTGCTCGGCTTGATGTCGGTCTTGAACAACATCTTACTTGTCTTCGTTATGTCGAGATAGCCTGTGTTCATCTTTATATAAATAGGTACACCACTTATCTCTGCCCATACCTCCGTCACCTTAAACTGCACCTCATCCGTATTCTTTACGATGTTGAAGTTAATGTCTATATTCTGCGAGAGTATCTTCGGTTTGAACTCGAAGGTTGTCTGACGGTCGGCGCGTACTTGTTGCACTGTTGTTGAGTCGTAATAGAGTGGCTCCACATCGGGCTGTATGTACTTCGCGTACGGGTTGAAGTCTTGCCAAGCTAATGGTTTGTTGAGCTTTGGGTCTTTTATGTCATACACCTTATAGCTCAAGCCTACGTTCTGCAACGGGTATTTGTTAGCATCCTTTTCAATGAACTGCTCGAGCTCCGAGTAGTCGATGGATGGATTGTCGAGCGGGAATGTCGCAAACTTATAATAACCGCGCGGAATCTCTATTGTCGACTTAAACGCTGTTGGTGGAAATTCCTTAATAGTCAGTGTAAGGTCTTCAGTATTCACCTTCGCCACTTTCTTCCACTGTCCCACGACACGATAGCAGAGCACACCCATGAACTTCGGCTTGTCCTCTGGCTTATTCCATGTATATGTGAAGTTGACATCGCCCGTATGTGGGTGATTTCTTTCACAAATCTCTACCTCAGTACATGAGGTGAGTGTTGCTCCAAGAAGGAGTGTGTATAATAACTTCTTACTATTCATCGCTTGCCTCCTTTCCTGGTTCAGCAGAAGGCTGATTAGTTTCCTGTTGAGATGTTGTGGGTTGAGATGTTGTCTGTTGAGATGTTGAGTTTTCCTCTGCAGGAGTCTGTTCCCCTGCTGAGGTCTGCTCCTCTGCTGGAGCTTCATTTTCTGCAGGAGCCTGCTCTTCTGCAGGAGTCTGTTGCTCCTCAGTAGGAGTTCCTCCCTCTGTATGAGCCTCGCCCTCTACTGGGGTCTGCTCCCCAGTAGGCTCGGTGGTTCCGTTCGGCTCGGTAGCCTCGGCACCTTCGGTTGGCTCAGGTTTCTCTTCCGCCTTTTTGCTCTTATTTTTCTTTTCGGCTTTCAGGCGTTCCTTCTCCTTCTGAGCCTCAACAGCCTTCTGTCGGTCAGCCTCTGCTTTCAGCTTAGCGTTCACTATGCGCATCGAGTCAGCCTTAGCACTATTGACAACAGCCGCAGAGTCGTAAACCTGCCAGAACTCCTTGTAGATGACAGACTCAACAGAATCTCGGTTATGCTTATTGATAGCATCAACAACGCGCTGGTTAGCGATACTGTCAATTCTGTACTGATATTGTGCATCGGCATCGTAACGCCAACGATATTTCTTCGTAATTGGATAGCTGCCAAATCGATATACGAATCCTACACGTGCCGCAGTGGGCATCGGGAACGGAACAACCTTCCACGAACCTTGCTTGGTGCGTGTGTAGCAGTTGTCGGCACGATTGTATGTGAACTTCTCCGAGTTGACTGCCACGAAGCCTGCATCGAAGCCGAGGTCGAGGTCGAGAGTATTACCTGTGCGGAAAGCGTAGAGAGGCTTTATTATACCGTATGTAATACCAGCCGACAATGCTTTGCCTTGATGTCCTTCTCTGCCAAACTTTATCGAGAAATCGCTGAACGACATGTACGCACCTCTATAATATGTAGTCTTCGGATGCTTCACCACACGGCGACGGCATGAGAAGAGACGGTCGATGAAGCCGGTATGCGCGGGTACCTTATTATTTATCTGACGGGTACGCCAATAGTTGCGGAAGTCGGCACGCACCTCCGTGATGTTATAGAAAACTCGGTTTTTGAATGTTGCTGGTGTATTCCACTTTGTCTTTAACGTAAGTCCAACAGCCCAGCGGTTCCAGTTGGTCGATTTCACATCGAATTCTACACCCAGATTAGGAGTCAGCAAAGTCCAATCGACAGCATTGGTGCGCAGTGAGATACGCCAAGCAAATGTAAGCGTATCCACACCAGTCTTGCTCTCGAATATCTGAGCCTTGCCGATTTGCGGAAAAAGCACCGCAATTATCAAGAATATAGCGTAAAGCCAGTTTTTTGTTGTCTTAGTCACGTTGTTTTTATTGATGGTTTTAAAAATTGCCGTCTCGACAAGCTTTTAGCACGTCGAAAACCGCATTGATTTTCATTATAACAACTCTATTTCATCAATTATAACTAAAAAATAGTTATGTCACGGCTGCAAAGTTAAACTATTTTTTCAATTAAACCTAATTTTTAGACTTAATTTTTCACCTTACCCCTATTAATATTTTATTGCAGAAGCGCATTTACCCCCCCCATTTTGTTGTGTCATAGGACGCCTAAACCCGCGTAAATACGGCATTTTCAACAAAAAGACGGGAGCATATCACAATAATTGTTTATTTTATTGTA